>UEXR01000095.1_pt1 | contig 25260 bp, 25 predicted proteins | sample 4301101 | NCBI WGS metagenome assembly UEXR01 (sample SAMEA4773180, study PRJEB27434) | metagenome | biome: 2259; feature: agricultural soil; material: soil | place: USA | collected 2014-09 | depth 0.25 m
TCATCGGGTGCCCCCGTGGAGAGCATCGACCAGAGCACGTAAGGCCCGTCCACGATGGCTCACCGCGTCCTTTTCCTCGTCAGTGGCCTGGCCGAAGCTCTTGTTGAGCTCATCGCTGAGAAAAAGGGGGTCATAGCCGAATCCGCCCGTGCCGCTGGGCTGTTCCAGGATGCGGCCATTGCAGGCGCCGACGAAGGTCTCAGGGACTGCATCCATGTCCGGCAGATACACCAGGACGCAGCGGTAGCGGGCGCGGCGACGCACCTCAGGAGCACCCGCCAGCCGCTTCAGCAGTTCGGCATTGTTGGCGGCATCCACCTCGAGCGGGGTGCCTTCCGCCCCAGCCCAGCGCCGCGACCGGACCCCGGGCGCTCCCCCGAGCGAGAACACCTCCAGCCCGGAATCATCGGCCATGGTGGGCATGCCGGTGCGCTTCGCGAAAAACTCCGCCTTTAGCCGGGCGTTGGCCTCGAAGCTCTCGCCCACCTCGAGAGCATCCTCCGCTGAGCTGGGAAGGATGCCGATATCATCGGGGAAGACCACCTCGATGCCGGACGAGTGAAGGATGCGCTGGATCTCGCGCTTTTTGCCGGCGCTGCGAGTGGCCGCCAGCAATCTCACCAGCCGAGGACCTTGCGTTGCTCTTGGAACAGCTGAGCGATCCCCCGCTCGGCCAGATCGAGCAAGGCCTCGAACTGGGTGCGAGAGAAGCTGGCGTGCTCCCCGGTCCCCTGCACTTCCACAAAGCGGGCCGGATCCAGCATGACGATGTTGGCGTCGACGTGGGCATCTCGATCCTCGAGATACGCCAGATCGACCCGCTCCTCTCCCTCGACCACACCAACGGAGACCGCGGCGACGAGCCGCCCGAAGGGTGAAGCGAGGCCGGTCCGCTCGGAGAGCCAGGTGCAGGCATCCGCGAGTGCCACACAGCCGCCGGTGATGCTTGCGGTCCGGGTCCCTCCGTCGGCTTGCAGCACATCGCAGTCGATGCGGATGGTATGCTCCCCGAAGGCCATCGTGGCCATCGCGGCGCGAAGTGAGCGTCCGATGAGACGCTGGATCTCCTGGGTTCGCCCGCCGGGTCCATTCCGTTCCCGGGAGGTGCGCTCCAGGGTCGCCCGCGGGAGCATGGCATACTCGGCCGTAACCCACCCCTCGCCAGTGCCCTTCTTGAAGCTGGGGACCCCCAGCTCCACGCTTGCGGTACAGTGCACCAGCGTCCCTCCCATTCGGATGAGGCAGGATCCTTCGGCATAAGGATTGGCCCGGCGCTCCAGCTCGATCGGGCGCAGCGCGGCGTTGGTTCGGCCATCAGGACGAGGCACGGAATCGCTCCAGGAGTGCAGTGGTAGAGAAGCCGGCAACGAGTGGAACCCGCACGACCCGGCCTCCACGGGACTCGACCCAATCGGCGCCGACGATACGGTCCCGAGGATAATCGGCCCCTTTTACCAGGACGTCGGGTGTGAGAGCCTGGATGAGCTGGAGAGGGGTTTCCTCCTCGAAGAACACCACGCAGTCGACCGCCGCGAGCCCAGCCAGGACTCTTGCCCGCGCAGCCTGGTCGGAGACCGGGCGGTCGGGGCCTTTTCCCAGCCGTCGGACCGACGCATCGCTGTTCACCCCCACGACCAGCGTCCGCCCCTCGGACCGCGCCGCTTCGAGCAGCTCGACATGGCCGGCATGCAGCAAGTCGAAAACCCCATTGGTAAAGACTACTGGGCCCGCCTGGGCAGCCCGCCAGGTGACGGCTTGAGGCAGCGTCCGGATCTTTTCGACCGACGACCTCATGAGGAGCGACCCCTCCCCAGCAGGATCTTGAGCACCGGCGGGGTTACGAAGGTCGTGGCCATGATCATGATCAGCACCGCGCCGAACACTTCCGAGGTGAGGAGACCGGACCGGCGACCCAGGTCGGCGAAGATCAATCCCACTTCCCCGCGGGGTACCATCCCGGCCCCTACCACCACTCGCCGGAACTTGAGCCAGGGTGCGGCCCAGCCAGCTACCACCTTGCCCAGAATGGCCAGCAGGGTGATCGCTCCGGCAAGGAGCAGGGTCTCGCGTGACTCCGGAGTGGCCGGATTCAACAGCGCGAGATTCAGCGAGGCCCCCACGCTCACGAAGAAGATGGGAGTAAAGACCGACGCAACCGGTTTTACCTCATGCTCGATGGTGTCGAACTGATTGGTGCCCGAGAGGATGATCCCGGCAGCAAAGGCGCCGATGATGAGGGCAGAACCCGCGGCGGAAGCGAGCGCTGAAAGGCCCAGGGCGAAGGCGACGGAGAAGACCAACAGGACAAAGCGCACCCGCATTCGCACAACCAGATCGAACAACCGAGGCATGACGAATCGTCCGATGAGGACGGCCGCCACCAGGAAGCCGACAGCCACCGCGAGGGTCCAGAGGGTTCTGGACACGCTGATAGCCGTTCCATTCGCGATGCCCGACACAACCGTCAGAATGACCAGACCCAGAACGTCGTCGATGACTGCGGCCCCGATGATGATTCTCGCCTCCGCCGTATCCATCGAGCCGAGGTCGGACAGCACCCGAGCCGTGATTCCCACGGAAGTCGCGGTCAGCGTGGCTCCGATGAGGATGGCAACGACTTCTCGATCCTGACCGACCGGCGGCGCCGGGAAAACGTAGGCCCAGAAGAGATAGCCCAGCGCGAATGGCACGGCGACGCCTACGACGGCTACCGCCAGAGAGGTGGGGCCCACGCGAAACAACCCGCGCAGATCGACCTCCAATCCAATCTCGAAGAGGAGCAGCAGCAGACCAAGCTCGGCGAGCAGATGGATCAGCTCACCCGGCACTCCCTCCGCAGGCACGACTCCGAGCACGCTGCCGCCCAACAGCACACCTGCGACCAGCTCGCCTAACACGGCAGGCTGTCCTACTCGCTCCGCGGCCTCGCCCAGGAGCTTGGCAGCCACCAGCATGGCTGCGAGGGCGAGCAGCAGGCGTGCGATATCGCTGCCGCCGGCGGCCGCGAGAAGTGGTAGAGCGAGGAAGAGCGGGAGCCTAGAGCGGAGCCTCGGCCCGAGGACGCAGAACGAAGGTGTGTTTGAAGAAGGGAAGTTCGACACGTTCTGTGTACTCGGTGTAGATGACAATCCGGTTGCGGTAGGTGCTCCGGTCGACAGTGATTCGAGGCGTCTTTCCCAGCAGGGAATCTGCGGTGGCACTTAGCCGCTGCACGATAACGCCGTCGGTCAGGCTGGGCGCCAGGCTCGCCTGGAATTTCATGCTGTCCAGCAGCTCGTAGTAGTGGAGATAGACCTGGCCGATGTGCACGCCGTAATAGAGCGCTGCGACGAAGAGCAGCAAGGAGAAAAGGCAACCCAAGCTACTGGCCCCTCGCCGATTGGATGAGCTGGAACTCACCATTGCGATTGAGCGCCCTCAACGATGTTGGTCACCAGCTTGTCCAGCGCCTTCTGGCGGCCGTCCTGCTCCTGCCCGGGACTGTAATCGCCCTCGAGAAGCAGGCCACTGCGAGACCACAGCGGTTTCCCCCGTCGCTGGTCCACAATTTCGACCGAAACCGTGATCTGCACCAGGCGCCGACTCACGGTGACCTGGTTGTTCTCGCTGTTGCCCTGGTAGGCTACCGGCAAATCCGGCTCGTAACGCGAGATGGTCCCGCGCACGACGGCGTCGGCCTGGTTCTCACTCGCTTCACGAAGGCCCAACCGGCTCTGCACCGCTTCGCGAACCGCGACCGACACTTCCTGGGTAAGCGTCGGCTCCGGAGTCTGGTTGTCGAACGGGAGGACCGCCACGGTCTTGATGGCCGGTGGCAGGCCGCCGCCGGCGAAGCCGTAGCAACCGCCCAGAAGCAGGGCGCTAAGGCTTGCGAGGAGCCCAAATGTTAGACGCAAAGGGCGCCTGAGTGGTCGAGAGGAAAGTGAGATCGAGCTTCGCCGGCACACTGGGCACCGTGAGTCGCGACTTGATGGGTCTGCCGGCGGAATCCAGCGTCGTTTCCGTCCGCCCTACCACCTCGCCCGCACGGCGGACTTCGGCCACGAGACGTCCTGAACGGCCGGCGCTGCGCAGGTAGTCGATCGTATCGGTCGGCCCGGCGTACTGCCAGGCGGTAACTCCGTCGTGATTGAGCCCACGCAGCTTTACGTCATCTTCCGGCATCCGCGCCACGCCGAACATCGCCCACATCAGGGGGTAGTTGGGTACCAGCTTCTTGATCGCGTCGGGGGGCTGAACCCAGAGTGGCTGGTTCCCGATGACGACAGCGGACGAGGCGCCGGTTCCAAACGGGCCGGCGACATCGAACCGCAGGGAGTCAGGGGGAGCGATCCGGGCACTGCCTCGGCCTCCCGCACTGGAACGCTCGTCCTGGAAGAGCCATTTGAACCGGTGGAGACGGTGACCGGGCGGAATGGTATTCGATACCCATTGGCTGACCTGCTCCCGATTCACCGGCGTCGCGCCCTCGGGCACCACCGCGCCGGGCGCAGGATGGCAGCCGGAAACCGCGAGCGCAACATAGAGGAGAAGGGCCCGGCGGTCAACGAAAAGACGATGCGCCATCAATAGTTATAGCCAAAGAAGAAGTGCACAAACCCCCGGCGCCGTTGGCTGTCGCTCAGGCTGTATCCTTCGAAATTCCGATCGTCGCTGAAGCGGCGTCCGGTGTCGAGCCGCAACACCAGCAACGGACCCAAGGCCAATCGGAAGCTAATGCCATAGCTGCCCAGCAGAGCTCGTCCGGGCGAGGTGAGGAAGGTGGCCTTGCCCACGTCGGTGAACAGAGCACCCTGAATCTCCGGAAAGTCAACATCGCCGAAGGGGGTGCCGAGGGTGAGGTGAGTCAGCAGAGGGAAGCGAAGTTCTTGGTTGAACATGAACGCCCGAGACCCCACGATGTAACCGAACTCGGGGTAACCCCGAAGCCCAAGGGTTCCGCCGATGTTAGTCCGGCGGGGACGGTCGCCGCCGCTGAAGAACCCGTAGCCGCGAAGAGCCCAGGTCGTGCGGCCGCCGAGCCGGAGATAGCGGCGCCAGTCGCCGGCGAAGACGTAGCTATCGAGGCGGCTGTTGGAGAAGTCGCTCGACACCCCGGCGGTAAGGCTGAATCGCCCGCCGTCGATCGGCCCGCTTGCGATCCAGAGCGAATTGTCCCTCACGAAACTGAGATAGTGGGACGCGATCCAGCCGATGCGTCTGGGCTCATCCACTGGCAGGGTGAAATCGGTCCGGTCGGAATGCTCCATGACCACTTCGCTCTCGATCCGGCTGAATCGAGTGAGCGGATACCACAATATCCCCAGGGCACCGTAGGCGGTTTCATCGTAGGCCACTACGCGATCGCCTTCAAAGTTCCGCGACTTGACCCGAAAGGCGCCCAGGCCCCAGTTCACCCGTCGGGAGCGGTTCAGGTACACGCTGGTGACGCTGAGATTGGATAGAATGCTCCCCAGCTGACGACCCTGGTAAGAGGACACGGAGCCAAACAGGAGGTTGTCGCCCAACAGGTCGCTCATCGCAAAGAAGACACCTTGAGCTCCCCCGTATCCGGGAATGAGCACAGCCTCGCCCGCAGCGACATCGAGGGTGAGTCGCTTCCGATAGGGCTCCCCTCGTGCGACCACGGTCTGGGTGCTGTCGGGCTGCGACGCCCAGGTCCACTGACCCGCGGGCGCCGGATCGCTCGCGATGAAGCCGTCCTTACGGGCGGAGTGGTCGACCGGGTATCGGTAGAGGTTCCAGCTCAGGTCGTGAAACCCACCGACCAGCAGTCCCTTGCCGTCAGGCAGGGGAACTCCGTCGAACGCGCCGCTCCAGGCTGAAGTCTCTCTCCGACCCTGTCCCAGGGTGTCGACTGAGAAGACGTTCAGGACCCCGTCACGATCAGAGCTGAAATAGATCCGATCGTCCTCGGCCCAGGTGGGAACTTCATCCACCCATTTCCCATAGGTGAGCTGCCTGGTCTGCCTGGTATCGACTCGCAGCAGGAAGAGATTGATGGCGCCGTCCAAGCCGCCAGCCGTGCGATCGGAAGTGAACACAATGCGGCGACCATCGGGGCTGGGACTCGGATCCAGATCCTGATAGTGGTCGTCGGTGAGCTGGTCAAGGGTTCCGTCAGGCAGTCGCACCAGGTAGAGGTCCGACACCCCACTCTCCGAGAGGCCGCTCAACACGATGCTCTTCCCGTCCGGCATCCAGTGAGGCGAGAGCAACGAGACCAGCTGGGGAAACTGGTATCGGCCGACCACCCGATTGCGCCGCAGACTCCAGACGATCAGGGCGTCGCGGTCACCGTAGCGAGCGGTGAAGAGCAGCAGTCCGGGACGCGAGGCATCCATCCTCGACTCGAAGGGATGGAACGACTCCAGCTCGGCGGACCGCCCTCCGGTCACGATGGCCTTGGGCTTGCCGCCATCCAGGCTTCGGCGATAGATGGTGACGTACCCGTTGGCAGGAGAGAGGTAGACCACCTCCGGCTGGCCTCCGCCAGTGTCGGGAAGTACGGCCGGCTTGACCGCAAGCTTGGCGATCTCCTTCCCCAACACGCTGAGGGGCGCCAGGCTGTCGACCGAGGGATAGAACTGACGCCGCATGGCCAACTGAAATTCCTCACTCAGCTGATCCAGAGTGCGGCCGTAGACGGCGAGGACCGCCGCTTCGAAGTTTTCGTGCCGGTTGAGCTCCTTGTAGATGAGCGAGATCCGCCAATCGCCGTAGGTGTCAGCCAACCAACGATGGATCTGGCCTCCGATCGGGTACACGATGGCGCTGGTGACGTAGGTGAGCTGCTTGAAGGAGGGGAGCCGACCGCTCAAGGTCAGATCGCGCATCACCATCTCGTCTCTGGCGTCCTGTCCCCCGGACCAGAGCTCAGCCAGCCCTTCGGTCCACCAGAGCGGGAAGCCGAATCGGCTGGCTCGCGGGGCCTCGAAATAGCTGTCCGACAGGAGATCGAGCTGGAAAACGTGCACCATCTCGTGTCGGATGGTGTGGCGGAACTCGGCAAAATTCCCCCGAAACGGCAGGGCGACCCGGCGCTTGAGGAAGTCGGTGGCGCCCAGCAGTCCCTCGGGCGGGGTGAACGGCAGGATGTTGGTCTGCTCGAAGTCGGTGTGCGAGGCGTAAACAATCAGCGGGATCCGAGCGCCAATCTCGTGGCCGAACTGAATGGCGAGCGTATCGTAGCTCTGCTCCGCGTACTCCAGTGCAGCCGGGGCCAACTCCGCCTCGGCCGGATAGTAGTAGAGGTCGACGTGAGCGCCTCTCAGAATGCGCCAATCGAGCTTGCGGTACTGGATCTTGTTTTGGCCGAAAGCGAAGAACTGGGCGTGGGCCGGAGAGGCGGACAGGACGGTAAGGGCGGTAAAGGCGGTAAGGGCGGTAAGGCGGTAGGGCGGTAAGGCGCTAAGCACCGCTCGCCTCCAGCTCATCTTCGCCCGACTGACCAGCTCTACCCGAGAACTCACACCATTCATACTCATGCCTTCCATCCTTTCCGCCTTTACCGCCTTTACCGCCCTACTGCCCTACCGCCACACCACCAGCCCGCTTCACCGTGAGAATCAGATCGCCTTGAGTGATGTGATTCAGCGCCGCGAAGCTGCCGACGACCCGTCCGAAAACGGTATAGGTCCCGTCCAGATGTGGTTGCGGGCTCAGCGTGATGAACCACTGACTGGACCCCGTGTCCGGACCCGATAGTGCCATGCCCAGCATCGCTCCGTCATAGCGATTCCGGTTGACCTCATCCCGAATCGAACCCCCGGGGCTCCCGAAGCCGTCACCCCGGGGGTCGCCGTCCTGCACCACGAAATTGGGCACCACCCGGTGCCAGCGATTTCCGTCAAAGAAGTGCCGATCGACCAGCCGAAGGAAATTGGCGACCGTGAGTGGCGCGTCGGAGCCCAGCAGCTCGATCTCAATCGGTCCACGCTGCTCAGTCTGGATGATCACGTGCGGGCGAGTCAGGCTGTCCGGTGGAATCAGAAACTGTTGAGCCACGTCGCGGTAATCCTGCAGGGTGCGCCCGGTCACGATGGGGTACGCAGGTCCCCAGCGCCGAGTTGCCTCGGGCCAGTTGTCCTCAGCCCACCGACGCAAGAGGTAGTCTGCAGGTGGCTGAGTGGATTGAAGAAAGTCGTGATCCACTTGCTCCTGCGCGGTCGGCCCCTTCTTCCGAATCGCAAGGATCGCGTTCAATGCCGAGAGGGCCGCATCCGGGAAGGAGTCGCGGGCTGCTCGACGATAGGCCGAGCTCAACGCGGGAAGATCGCTGAGATCGGCTGCGCCGGCGATGACGTCCGCCGCGACGCTCCGCACTCCTGCGTCGGGATGGGCCAGGAGGGAGCGCGCGGCGGAGAGCAGGCCCGGGGCCGGTGCCTTGCTGCTGGATGCCCACTGCTGCAATCCCGCCGCGATCACCCGGCCATCAGGGTCCCTCAGAAACCAGGGCTGCGAGGTTGACCCCGCCATGACGCTTCCTTCGGCCGCCGCACTGCGAAATCGCCAGTCCCGATTATTGCGCCAGGACGCTGCCGCGGTCTCGAATGCAGACCGGTCGACTTGGCTCAGCGCCACCAGTGCCGCTCGCCGAACCGCGAAAGCGCCCTTTCCTTTCACCACCCCCACAAGGCCCTTGGCAGCCTCGGCCCCGCCGAGTCGTCCCAAGGTCTGGGCAGCTTCGACCTGAACATTCGGGACCGGATCGCTCAGCAGTGGGGTTAGCTGCGAAGCAAGAGTGGAGTCGTGATAGTCGCCCAGCGCATGCAACGCGTTGATCCGAACCGGCGGATTGGGGTCACTGGTCACCCGAGCGAGAAGCTGGGCGACCGTCTTCGCCGCGAGCTTGGCGGACTCCACGTAGGCCCGGGTAAGGGCACGCGCGGCGAGCGCGCGGGGATACGGATCCTGGTCCCGGAGTACCAGAATCAGGCGCTCGGCCGCTTCGGGTGCGCGCAGCCGAGCCAACGCGTAGACCGCGCGCGAGCGCACGCTCACGTTGGTGTCTTCCAGAAACGGCAGCAGCGCCCGCGCCGGGGCGTCGCGTCCCAGCCGCCACGACTCCAAGATCATCTGGCTCTGCACCGAGGCACGATCGTCGAGCGAAAGCACGGTACTGCCGCTCAATACGTCGGCGAAGAACCCGCCGACCCGTGGGCCCCCGATCTTGGCGAGCGCGGTAGCCGCCTCCTGTGCCGTCATGACGTCGAGCGCCGGCAAGCCGGTGAGCCGATCCATCAGCCAGGGTGCGGCGATGGTATCGCGCAGTAGCCCCAGGGCGAATGCGGCCGAGACTCTGACCGTCGAGTCAGGATCGGCGAGCAATGGCTGGAGCAAGGGGGTCGCCTGAAGGTCGCCGATTCTCCCCGCGGCCATCGCCGCCACCCGGCGGACCAGCGAATCCGGCGCGACCAGAGCCCGGCGAAACAGCTCCGACCGAAAGTCTCGCGCATCCTCGGCGGCGAGCAGCGGCGCAAGCTGCTCCGCTGCCGCTTCCTGCTGAGCCTCGACTTTCGCCCCACCCCCCCACAGGAAACCACAGAGGCACAGAGAACACAGGGGCCGCAGAGAGAACTTAGACGGGAGGCACCAATCAAGCATTTCTCTGTGCCCTTTGTGGCCTCTGTGCCTCTGTGGTGAACTGCAGTTTCACCGGATCTTCAATCGGGGCCAGCAAGTGACGCACGGCCTCAGGCAGCCGGGTCGGGGACATGTGGCGATCGAGCACCATGAGCGAGGTGAACGCGGTGGCGAAGAGACGATCGTCAGCGGCGTCCTCAACTGCGTACCCGAAATCGATGCGTCGGGATGCAAGGGATCGAACCCAGCAGCGCACCTTGACCTCGTCGTCGTACCGGGCAGGGCGACGGTAGCGAATCGCGACCTCACCAACGGCGAGACGGAGCCCCGCCGCCTCCAGCTCGCGATAACTCATCCCGGACCGGCGGAGATGCTCAGTACGCGCGATGTCGAGCCAGACCAGATAGCGGGCATGGTACACGACGCCCATCTGATCGGTCTCGGAGTAATTGACTCGAACGCGGATCTCCGAGACGGCGGGAAGCGCCATGGAGACGGCCTCATCGGTGGTAGACGCTCAGGATGCTTCGAAAGTGACAGCTCCGCAGGCTGGTTGCGGCCGTCGGCGGAGCGACCCATCTTTGGCGCCGTGCTCGGCCATGCGCTCGTCGTCGTTGCCGATGCCCACCTCGGCGTGGCGCCCCCCGTCGTGGAGGAGGGTTTGCTGGCGTTTCTGGAAGCCGTGCCTACCCTGGGCGACTGCCTTCTCATCAACGGCGATCTGTTCGACTTCTGGTTCTCCTACTCCCGAGTGATTCCTCGACGGGGCTTCCACGTTGCCGCGTCGTTGGCGCGCCTGCGTCGGCGGATGCCGGTGCTGATGGTCGGCGGGAATCACGACCGCTGGGGGGGCGACTTCTGGCACGGAGATCTGGGCCTGCAATTCGAGCCCTACCGGCTCGATTTTCAGATCGGGAGCCGGCGGGTTGCGGCGATCCACGGAGACGGACTGTGCGAGCCTCGCTGGCGCGCCACCCTACTCCACCGACTCATCAACCATCCGATAACCGCAGCGGTATACCGCACCCTGCACCCGGAGATCGGGTTCCGTCTGGTGGACCTGCTCAGCCCGCGGCTCGGGAACCACAACCCGAGCGCCGAGCAGTTGGCCGAGGCGGCCGCGCGCCAGCGCGAATGGGCCGAACAGCTCCTGCGGCGAGAACCCCAGCTCGGATTGGTGATCATGGGTCATACCCATCAGGCCGAGATCGCTGATCCGCTCCCCGGCCAACAGTACCTCAACCCGGGCGCCTGGTTCGACGACTTTCGTTATGCCCTCGCCACCGACTCCGGCGCGAAGCTCTGTCGGTTCAGCCCAGGGGGACCACCTCCGCCGTCCCGAGACGGTCCCCGATAAACCGGGAGCCCACCTGAAGAAATCGCGCTTCGTCGTCGCTCACGGCAAAGCGGTGCAGTGGCGTGCCATCGGCGGTTGCTCGGAGCCCGGTACGCTTCAACACGGCATCCAGGGCATTGGCGGTCTCCTGCGCGCTGTCGATGAGCTTCACCTCGGGACCCATGACCCGTTGGAGCAGCGGCTTGAGCAGCGGATAGTGAGTGCATCCCAGGACCAACGCATCCACGCCGGACTGACTTAACGGTTCCAGATACTCTCGGGCTATCAGCTCCGCGGCCGGATGATCGAACCATCCCTCCTCCACTAGCGGCACAAAGAGCGGACAGGCCCGCTGGACGACCTGCGCACCGGGACAGCGCTGCTGGATGGCGCGAGCGTAGGCGTTGCTCGCGATGGTTCCAGCGGTGCCGATCACGCCGATGGGCCCGCCTCGGGTAGCTCCTGCCGCAGCGCGCGCACCGGGCTCGATCACTCCGATTACCGGTACGGGTGACTCTGCTCGCAACGCTTCGAGCGCATGAGCGGTGCTGGTATTGCACGCGATCACGACGGCTTTTACTCCCTGCCCCAGGAGCCAGTGCAGGATTTCCAGGCTGTAGCGGCGCACCGTCTCCGGTGATTTTGGCCCATAGGGGACTCGGGCGGTGTCGCCAAAGTAGATGGTGGACTCTTCGGGCAGGCGCTCGTAAATGGCGCGGACGACGGTGAGGCCGCCGATGCCTGAGTCAAAGATCCCGATGGGTGATGGGTTCATCGGATCGTGACCGGAAGAGAGAGCGACGCACCGAAGCCTCCGGGCACCGCCTGGAACTTGAGGTCGGTCGGGAAATCGGCCAGGTGAGCCGACACATAGGCCTCCAGGCCCGAGAAGATGTGGTTAAACACCAGCAGAACGATCCAGTCCTCGTGCTCCCGGCGCTTATCATCGGCACGGCCGGAACCGGTGCGCCTCAGGTAGGCCAACTCATGGCGGGTCTTGAGGCTCATACCCAGGGTGACCCCTTCCCAAGCAACAAAAATGCCGCCAGTGAGTTTGCGATTGAGTTTGGCCTGCCCCCAACCCGGAATGAGGAACGAGCGGAAGAAGGCGTTCATCGGGCTGGTCCGCCGCGCGAGCGTATCAGCCGAGGTGGCCGCAGGCCGGGTCAAGATCGAATCCTGCGCCGTCGCTGGCTGGGAGGCCAGACACAGGGCGAGAGCGTTTCCGAGGCAGAGCGCGAGCGCGACACGGCGCGGCTTCATGCAATCGCGGTTTCCCGAATAAGCGTGCCCAAAGCGGAGTGGCGGGAGCGTGTGGGAATCGAACCCACCGGAGCAGCCGGAGGCGTCTCCGTCACGGTTTTGAAGACCGGCCAGACCACCAGGCCCGATCCGCCCCCTCGATGCAGTAAGAAGTAAGAAGTGAGAAGTGAGAAGGCCACCCCACCCCAGCCCAGCGTGACTTCGGGGACGAAGCGAGCACCTCTATTCCGCGCGCCGAAGCTCGGCGATCGCTTCGATCTCGACCCGGGCTCCTCGGGGCAAGGCGGCCACGGCAACGGTGGAGCGCGCTGGACGGTGGTCGCCGAAGGCGGCCGCGTAGGCTTCGTTCATGGCAGTGAAATCGGCCATGTCCACCAGGAAGACGGTCGTCTTCACTACGTCCGAGAGCTCGAGGCCTGCAGCCCGGAGAATGCCACTGATGTTCTGCAGCACCTGTCTGGTCTGCTCGGCAATGCCACCGTCCACCAGCTCGCCAGTCACCGGATCGAACCCCACCTGCCCGGCCGTAAAGAGAAAGCCGCCCGCGCGAGTGGCCTGGCTGTAGGGGCCGATGGCCCGGGGAGCCTGGGCGGTCGAAACGAATCGGATCGGCATCAGAAGAGCCCTTCGATAGTGCCGTCCGGGTGCACCCGAATCGCCTCGGCCGAGGGGGTCTTGGACAGGCCCGGCATCGTCATGATCTCGCCGGCCAGCGCGACCACGAATCCAGCACCGGCCGAGGCATACACATCCCGCACGGTGATGCGAAAACCGCCGGGCCGGCCCAGCTTGACCGGATCGTCGGAGAAGGAGTACTGGGTCTTGGCCATGCAAATCGGGGTCTTCCCCAGGCCGATCTGCTCCAGCTGAGCGATCGCCTTGTCGGCGGTGGGGGTGAAATCAACCCCTTCGGCGCCGTAGATCTCCCGCGCGATGGTTTCGATCTTTTCCTTGATCGGTTTCTCAGCATCGTACAGTGGCTTGAAGCTGCCCTTGCGTTCGTCCAGAAGCGCCAGAATCTCCTTAGCGACAGCCTCGCCACCGGCACCTCCGCGAGCCCAGACATCGCTCATCGCCGCCCGCGCGCCCCACGTGCCGGTCGCCGCATCCAAGACCGTGCGAATCTCTTCATCTGTATCGGACGTGAACCGATTCAGTGCCACAACCACAGGAACACCGAACTTCTGCACATTGCGGACATGGCCCTCGAGGTTCACCAGCCCTCGCCGCAGCGCGGCCACGTCCGGCGTCCCGAGCGCGTCCTTCTTGACTCCACCGTGCATCTTGAGGGCCCGCACGGTGGCGACAACCACGGCGACCTCGGGATTGAGTCCGCCAAACCGGCACTTGATGTCGAAGAACTTTTCCGCGCCCAGATCCGCTCCGAATCCAGCCTCGGTGAGCACGATTTCCGCGACCGAGAGTCCCAGTCGGGTGGCCGCGATGGAATTGCAGCCATGGGCGATATTGCCGAAAGGCCCGCCGTGCACCAGCGCCGGTCCGCCTTCGAGAGTCTGCACCAGGTTCGGAAGAATGGCATCCTTGAGGAGCAGGGTCATGGCCCCGGCCGCCTTGAGCTCCCCCGCGGTGACCGATTTCCGCTCCCGGGTGTAGCCGACGATGATCCGGCTGATCCGAGCTTCGAGATCGGAGAGGTCAGTCGCGAGACAGAGGATGGCCATGATCTCGCTGCCCGGCACGATCACGAAGCGATCTTCCCGCACCGGGCCGGCATTGATCCCACCCAGACTGATCACGATCGAGCGCAGGGCCCGATCGTTCATGTCGATGGTGCGCGGCCAGGTGATCCGCCGGGGGTCGATGCCCAGCGCGTTGCCCTGATGCAAATGATTGTCGAGCATCGCGGAGAGCAGGTTGTGCGCCGAAGTGATGGCGTGAAAGTCGCCGGTGAAGTGCAGGTTGATCTCGTCCATGGGAACGACCTGCGCGTATCCACCACCGGCGGCACCGCCCTTCACCCCGAAGACCGGGCCCAGTGACGGCTCCCGAATACACACGATGGCCTTCTTGCCCAGGCGCCGGAGCGCCTGGGTAACACCGACGGTGACGGTTGACTTGCCTTCCCCGGCGGGTGTGGGGTTGATCCCGGTCACCAGCACCAGTCTCCCTTTGGGCTTGCGCTTGGCGATCGCCTCGGCGCTGATCTTTGCCTTGTAGCGCCCGTACGGCAGGATCTCGTCGGGGGTGAGCCCCACCTCCTCCGCCACTTCGGCGATCGGCCGGAGCTTGGCGGCCTGCGCGATCGCGATATCAGACGGAACCGTCGGTGTCGGCTTGGTCGGCTGAGTGGTCGTCACGGGGTTCTGCTCCCGGCGGGTAAGTGGGTAAATCGGAAGACGCGGGTTGCGTTCTCTCCGGTGGCCGCGATCACCTCCTCGAAGGAGAGGCCTCGCAGCTCGGCGATGCGTTCCGCGACCAGCCGGACGAACGCCGGTTCGTTTCGCTTCCCCCGGTGCGGCACCGGTGCCAGATAGGGTCCATCGGTCTCGATCAGAATCCGGTCGAGCGGGGTATCCAAGATCGCCTGATTCAGGCGCCAGCTCTTGAAAGTCACCATCCCGCTGAAGGAGACATAGTGGCGGAGGAGCAGCCCGACTCGCAAGAGGGAGGGACCACTGCTGAAGGAGTGGAGGATGCAGGTGACGCCCGCCTGGGACCGGAGAATGGCGGCCACGTCATCATCCGCCTCCCGGGCGTGGATCACAGCCGGCTTGCCGGTCTCCGCGGCGAGGCTCAGCTGGGCTTCGAAGGCAGCTTGCTGGCCGGCTCGAGGCGAGTGGTCGTAATGGTAATCGAGACCGGTCTCCCCCACAGCAACGACCTGCTCATGCCGCAGCCGTGCTTTCAACCCACGCTCGGTCTCCGAGGACCAGGTAGAGGCGTCGTGAGGATGGATCCCCGCCGTGATGGAGAGCCGGGGCTCGGCCTGCGCCAGGGCAAGTGCCCGGTCGGCAGACACGGGCGACTCGCCGATCACCACCACCCGCTCGACTCCGGCGGCCCAGGCTCGAGCAAGCACCTGGTCGCGGTCGCCGTCGTAGGCGGAGTCGGCGAGATGGCAGTGGGTGTCGATGAGCATGAGAGCTAAAGGCTCTAGGTTATAGGCTCTAGGCTCAAGGCTGCACCGTGCCGTGTCAGGCCGTCGAGCACCGGAACAGCTTAGAGCCTAGAGCGTAGAGCCTAGAGCCCTCATCCCACCGTCTGCGGCTTGCGGCTGGAGACTGGCGCCGGAGCAGCCCGTGGCGCCAAATGCCCGCGCGCCAGCTGTCCGGGCCAGCGCTTCTCGATGGCCATCAGCACCGGCGACGCGATATAGATAGAGGAGAACGTGCCGGTGAAGACGCCGAAGAACATGACCAGGGCGAAGGGCCGGATCACCTCGCCTCCGAAGATCGCCAAGGCCAAAAGGGTTGCCAGCGAGGTACCGTGGGTCAGCACGCTTCGGGGCAACGTCTCGTTGATCGACCGGTTGAGCACTCCCTCGAAGCTCTCCTTCTTGAGCTTCCGCAGGTTCTCCCGCACCCGGTCGAAAATGATGATGGTGTCGTTGAGCGAATACCCCACCATGGAGAGAACCGCCGCGACTACCGTGAGGCTCAGTTCCAGCCGCATGACGCCAATGAAGGCTATCGTCGCGAGGATGTCGTGCGCCGTGGCGACGACGGCTGCCAGCCCGAAGCGCCACTCGAAGCGGTACGCCAGATAGGCCAGCACCGCAAAGAACGACAGGAAGATCGCCAGGAATGCCTTCTGCCGGAGCTCGCCGCCCACCTTGGGGCCCACCGCCTCGGTCCGGACCACGGCGTACTTGCCGGCGCCGAGCACCTGATCCAAGGCATGGCTTACCGCCGCTGCCGTGGCCTGGGTGTCGTTCGCGTCGGTGCCAGGCTTCGCCACCCGCGCGCGGATCACGTACTCATTGGCCGCGCCGAAGTTCTGGATCTCGGCTCCGTGAATCCCTTGCTGGTCCAGCCCGGTACGCAGGTGGGCGACATCGACCGCGGTGCTGCTCCGAACCTGCACCAGGGTACCACCGGTGAACTCGATGCTGTAGTTGAGTCCCTTGATCAGGAGGAACAGAAGCCCGGGCAGGATCACCGCCGCGGTGACCCCGTAGGCGTACCGCCGAAGGCCGATGAAGTCGTAGTTGGCGTTGGCGAAGAGTCTCAGCATATCAGATGCTCAGTGTGGACATGGCCGGGCGCTGCTGCAGCCAGATCATGAAGAAGGTGCGGGTGACGAACACCGCCGTGATCATCGACGCGATGATGCCCAGGATCAGCGTCACCGCGAACCCCTTGACTGGACCGGTGCCGAACTGGAACAGGAAGAGCGCCGTCAGAACCGTGCTGACATTGGAGTCGATGATGGCGTTCATGGCATGCTTGAAGCCCTCATCCACCGCCAGCCGAATCGTTTTGCCGTGCAGCAGCTCTTCTCGTATTCGCTCGAAGATCAGCACGTTGGCATCAACGGCAATGCCGATGGAGAGAACGATTCCGGCCAAGCCCGGAAGGGTGAGGGTCGCGTCCACCATGGAGAGGCTGCCCAAAGTGAACAGGATGTAGAGACCAAGAGCCACCACGGCCAGCACCCCGCTCAACCGGTAGAATACGACCATGATCACGATGACGAGCACGGTGCCGACCAGACCGGCCGTGATCCCGTCACGGATGGAGTCGCTGCCCAGGCTGGCCCCCACCTGACGCTCCTCGACGATCTTGAGTGGAATGGGAAGCGCGCCGGCCTTGAGCGTCAGCGCCAGGTCTTGAGCCTCCTGGAGTGTGCGGTTGCCCAGAGTGATTTGTCCGTTCCGGCCGATGCGACTCTGGATCACAGGCGGCCTCCCTTGTACCCGGCCGTCCAGCAGGATCGCCATGTAGTCGCCGACGTGTCTCCCGGTCTCCTCGCCGAACTTGCGGCCACCGGCTCGATCGAGCTGGAAGGTGACGATGGGTCCATTGGTGAGCGGATCCAGTTGCGCCTGGGCATCCTCCAGATTGCTTCCGGTCACGATCGGACGGTCTTCGAGCACGTAGAGGTAGCGGTAGGATTGTACCCCGATGCTGGTGGGTGAGGCCGACCAGCGCAGGACGACCCCGCGCGGGAGCTGCCGCGCCACCGCAGGCAGATTGACCAGGCTGTCCACCCGTGGGAAGGCCGTCTCAGGCACCACGTATTCCCCGGGGATGACGCTGCCAGCGGCCGCCCCAGCCGGCTGGATCAAGCCACTCAGCACCCCACCGACCACCGGCGTCGTATCCTTGGCAGCGCTATCTCCTTTAGCCGGCTTGCCGGCGGTGTCCTTCTTTGCGCCTTTCACCGGCTTGGCGCCTTTCACCGGCTTGGCGCTGGTGTCCTTCTTCGCGCTCCCGCTATCCGCTTTCGCTTTGTTGGCGCTGTCGGTTCCGAGCAGCTGTTCTACCGCGGACGGGCGCTTGGTCGTATCGCCCTTGATGCCCAACCCGCGCAGCACCCGGTCCATGGCCGGCAGTGCTTTCTCCAGCGCGTTGGTCTTGTCGGTAATGCGGAACTCCAGGAAGGCGCTTCGCTGCACGATCGCCTTTGCGCGCGCCGGCTCGGTGATTCCCGCCAGCTCCACCACGATCCGCTGGTCACCCACCTTCTGAATCAGCGGCTCAGTGACGCCGAACTCGTCAATCCGCTTGCGCAAGACCGTGAGGGCCAGGTCAATGTCCCGCTTGGGGTCGGCCGAGACCTGCTTGGACTGGTCCAACTCGAGGGCCAGGTGCATGCCACCCTGCAGATCCAGTCCCAGCTTGAGTGGCATCCGCTTCTCGGTGCGGTCCTTCATCACTCCGGTCTCGGGGTCCCGCTCCCGGAGAGTGATATCGCGCGGAATCAGGAAGTAGATGCTCAGGACAATGAGCGCTGCAATCAGGAGCAGCCGGGTACGGATAGTCATCGGTTGATCGACACTCTCGCGAGGTACTCGATTAGGATGCCGGCCCGGTGGCGGCAAGGACCGCCAGCGCCCGGCTACGATCACGTTCTAACTGCTGCTGCAAGGCCTCCACCGATGCGAACCGTGTCGTGTCTCGCAGCCGTTCGACCCATTCCATTCGGACCCACTCTCCATAAAGATCGCCATCGAACCCGAAAAGGTGGGCTTCGAGGGCGCGGCGCCCATCTTCGAAGGTCGGCTTGGGGCCCTGGTTCAGCATCCCACCAGCATGGCCGGACCGCCATTCGACCCGCACGGCATAGACTCCGTCCGGCGGCAACAATTTCTGCGGCGGGATCTCGGTCAGGTTGATGGTCGGCACTCCCAACAATCGTCCGCGCCGCTCGCCCTGTCCAACCCGCGCACTCACCTGGTACGGTCGCCCCAGCATGCGGGCCGCCGTAGCCAGGTCGCCCCCCGCGACGGCGCGACGGATTCGGGAGCTGGAGACGTGCTGATCACCGAAGTCTACTGCGCCGACCACATCGACGTCGAATCCGTGTTCCTTGCCGAGACGCCGGAGGGTCTCGACGTCGCCACTCCGGCCACGTCCGAATCCATGGTCGTGGCCGATGACCAGCTCCCGCACGCCGCACCGCTCCAGCAGTACCTCCCGTACAAACTCCTCCGGGGATAGACCGGCAAGGCGGCGGTCGAAGCGCAGGAAGAGTACGTAGTCGAGGGCGGTTTGGGCCAGGATCTCCCGCCGCTCGGGGCCTGTGGTCAGCAACGGTGGAGCTGCCTGAGGATTCACCACCTCGAGCGGATGGGGCTCGAAAGTGACCAGCACGCTGGCCCTGCCGGCGGCCTCAGCCCGGCGGGCGATCTCCTGAAGCACCGCCTGATGCCCCAGGTGGACTCCGTCAAAGGAGCCAACCGTAACGGTCGTACCCTGGGCAAACTGGGGCAACGCCCCGGCGCCGACGCTCCGAATCACCCGGTCTCCAGAACCACGGTTGGCTGGAGCCAGCCACCCTCGGCTCTCGCTACCGCCACCAGCTCGCCATGATGGACCAGCGCGGCATGATCAGCTCCGCCGGCGTCACCGGGGATCCGTCGCCCGTGCGATATGGCCCGGCGGGTCGCCTCGTCCAGCTCCAGCACCGGAAGGTGCGGGAGCACCTCTCCGGCAGGTAACAGCGTTGCCGGGCTCACCGAGTGGAGCTCAGCCGCGTGGTCCACTCGCAGTGGGCCAATGGCCTCTCGTCGGAGGGCGGTCAGGTGGGCCCCGACGCCCAGGCGCTCCCCCAAGTCTCGGGCGATGGCCCGAAGATAGGTCCCGGAGCTCACGGTGGCCCGGAAGGTGAAATCCGGAAAGTCGTACGTGAGGAGCTCCATGCAGTGCACGGTAATCATGACGTCGGCCGGCTCCGCCGGCGCTCCTCGACGCGCCAGCCGGTAGCTGCGCTCCCCATCCACCCGCTTGGCCGAATAGCTCGGGGGCCGCTGCCGCTGGACGCCGACGAACTCTGCCAGAACCGGCTGAAGCTCCGCCTCGGTGATCCGAGGAACAGGACTCAATTGGCTGAGTACCGCCCCAGTGAAATCGTCAGTGTCGGTCCGGGTCCCGAGTCTCGCAGCCGCGAGGTAAGTCTTGGGCTGTCCCTCTAGGAACCGCGCCAACCGGGTCGCGCGGCCCACGAGCACCACCAGCAATCCGGTCGCGAAGGGATCCAGGGTCCCGGTATGCCCGACCTGGCGGATGCCGAGTCGCCGGCGCACTTCATCAACCGCATCGTGCGACGTGATCCCGGTCGGCTTGTCAACCAGTACCGCGCCGATCAGTCCTGGCCCTCCTGCCGAATCGCATTGAGCAGCTGGTTGATGCGGGCGGCGTGCTCCAGTCCTTTATCGAGCTCGAAGTGCAGCTCGGGGACGGTACGGGTCGTGAGTGCCCGCGCCGCGCGCGAGCGGAGGAAGCCGGCCGCGCTCTTTAGTCCTTCGAGGGCGCGCTCTTTATCCGCCTCCTCGCCCGGCACGCTCACCATCACTCGGGCATGAGAGAGCTCGTTGGTGACCAGCACGGCGGTCACGGTCACGAATCCGACTCGCGGATCACGCACCTCGCGAGCGAGCGCGTCGGTAATCACCTGGCGCAAGGTCTCGGCGACCTGCTCCGGCCGTCGGGCGGGAGCTCTCATCGAAACTCCGTCGCGGTATCCACAATCCGCACGCCGTCGGCTTCCTCGACCGCCCGGTCTGCGGCGCGGAGAATTTCCTCCACGACCGGTCGGGCAGTACCGATCACGGCGCATGCAATCTGCGCCCGCTGCCACAAGTCCTGGTGATCGGTTTCGGCGATGGAAACGTTGAGGCTCCGGCGAAGCCCCAGGGTGAGCGGCTTGAGCACTCCTCGCTTTTCCTTCAGGGAGTGACAGCCGGGGAGATGGAGGTCCCAGGTCTGAAGTGCCAGAATGAGAGGCATGACGAGATCTTTGGTCTTTAGTCTGTGGTCTTTAGTCGTCTGTCCGGCCGGAACCCAGCGCCTAAGGACCAACGACCAAAGACCAACGACCAGAGACTATCTACCCTGCAGCCCCGCCAGCCGCGCTCGCCGCCAGGGTCCGCTTGACCTCTTCCATGCGGAACGACTCGATCCGGTCGCCCACCTTGAGGTCGTTGAAGTTCTCGATGCCGATACCGCACTCCAGCCCCTCTCGCACCTCACGGACGTCGTCCTTGAAACGCTTCAGGCTGGCGAGCGCGCCGGTGTACACCGGCACCCCATCGCGGATGACTCGGGCCTTCGCGGTGCGCTGAATGGTGCCGCTGCGGACTGCGCAACCCGCGATGGTTCCCACTTTGCTCACCTTGAAGAGCTGCAGCACTTCGGCCTCGCCCAGCACCGTCTCCCGCTCCTCGGGCTTGAGCAGCCCTTCCAGGGCGCTGCGAACATCCTCCACCGCTTCATAGATGATGCGGTAGGTGCGGACGTCCACCTGCTCCCGCTCGGCCGCCGCGCGAGCATTGCTGTCAGGCCGCACGTGGAAGCCAAGCACGATCGCATTGGAGGCCTTGGCGAGCAGAATATCGCTCTCCGTGATCGCTCCCACCCCCCGGTGCACCACATCCACCCGCACCTCGTTGGTGCTGAGTTGGGCCAGGGCGTCGGCCAACGCTTCCGCCGGCCCACCCTGGTCGGCCTTGATGATGATGCCGAGGGTCGAGACCTCGCCCTCCTTGAGCGCGCGGCTGAAATCCTCCAGCGTGCCGCCTCGAGCGCTCCGCCGATTCTGGGCCTCGCGCTCCAGCCGCTGCCGCTTCTGGGCGATCTCGCGCGCCTCCACGGCGTCGGTGACGACGGCGAAGGTGTCGCCGGCCGCCGGCACGCCCTCGAAACCGAGCACCTGCACCGGGATGGAGGGGCCCGCCTCCTTGACGGTCCGGCCGCGCTCATCGTAGAGCGCGCGGACTCGGCCGGAGAACTTGCCGCAGATGAAGTTGTCGCCCCCCTGCAGGGTGCCCTTCTGTACCAGGATGGTGGCCAGGGGTCCCTTGCCCTGATCAAGCGTGGCTTCGAGAACGGTTCCGTGCCCTTTGCCCTTGGGATTGGCCTTGAGATCCAGGATTTCCGCCTGCAGCAGGATCTGCTCCAGCAGCGTGTCCACCCCGGTTCCCTTCTTGGCCGAGATCGCCGCCGACAGCACGTTGCCGCCGAACTCCTCCAGCACCACGTTCTGCTGAAGCAGGTCCTGCTTGACCTTCTGCACGTTGGCCGTCGGCAGATCGATCTTGTTGATCGCGACGATGATGGGCACACCGGCGTTGCGCGCGTGACTGATCGCTTCGACAGTCTGCGGCATCACCTGGTCGTCCGCCGCTACCACCAGCACCACGATGTCGGTTACCTGAGCGCCACGAGCCCGCATGGCGGTGAACGCCTGGTGGCCCGGGGTATCCAGGAAGGTGATCTCCCGGTCGCCTGGCAGGGTGACGTGGTACGCGCCAATGTGCTGGGTGATCCCACCGGCCTCGCCGGCGACCACATTGGCCTTGCGGATATAGTCCAGCAGCGAGGTCTTGCCGTGGTCGACGTGGCCCATGATGGTGACGACCGGCGGTCGCGGCTCCAGTGACTCGGGAGCCTCCTCCTCGGTTTCGGCTTCGAGCTGTGCCGCGTACTCATCCTCTCGCACCGCCTCGAACCCGAAGGCGGAGGCGATCAACTCGATCTGGTCGAAGTCCAGCCGCTGATTCACCGTCACCATCAGGCCCAGCTCCTTGAACGCGAACTGGACGATCTGAGTGGCGGGGACCTTCATCGCCGTGGCCAGCTCGGAGACCGAGATGAACTCGTTCACTCGAATGCGGGTCTTTTCCTTCTCCCGCTCTTCCGCCAGCCGGCCGGCCTGCAAGTCGCGGTATGATGGCTCATCAGAGCGCCGGCCTTTTCGTCCAGCCGGCCCCTTCATGCCCTGGAGGGTCCGGAGGATGTTGGCCTGCACCGCGTCCTGATCGACCATCGAACGCTTGCCCTTCTTGCCCTTCTTCCGTCCGCCGCCCTTCTCGGCGTCCGGACCAAAGGTGCGGACCGGGGCTCCTCGATCGATGCCAGGGCGACCAGGCGCACCTGACCGAGGCGGCGCGGGTGGCGCGCTGCTGCTGAAAACCGGCTTTGGGCCGCGGGGCGCCGCCGGTGCTGGACGCTGAATCCTTGGAGGAATGAAGGGCGCTTTGGTCGGCTCGCCGGTAACCGGCGCGGCTGAACGGGGTGCAACCGGCTCTGCCGCGCGAGCGCCCGGCTCTTCGGTGACGACGGTCTCTTCTTCGGCTTCGACCGGCGCCGGCGGCAGGTCCTTGAAGAGGGCACGCGCCCGTTCCTCGAGAGACTGCACCGGGGCCGCCTCTTCCAGCTCCACGACGGGACGCTCCAACTCGAGCGCTGCCAACTCGGCGGCCTTTTCCGCCTGGGCCTGCGCTTCGACCTGGGCGACCTCCGCGGCCGTTCGGCGCCGCTTGGTCGGCTTCGCCTCGGCCGGCGCCGGCGCAGGCTCCGCCTTGACCGCCTTACGCCGCCCCTTCTTCGCGGCCGGCTCCTCGGCGCTCTTCCGCTTTTCGCGTTCCCAGCGCACTCGGATGGCCGACACCTGATCGTTTTCGAGAGCAGACATGTGGCTGCGCACGAAGATGTTCATCTCCTTGAGCATGCCCAGGAGTTGCTCGGGGCCGACCCCGAATTCTGCTGCCAGATCGTGTACTCTTGTCTTGACCACTCAATCCTCCATCAGGAGCGTCCGGGCGCCCGCGACATGATGCCGCGAGCCAGTGCGCGGTCCCGGACACCGACCGCCATTACCGGCGGTTTACCCAACTGCGCGCCGATCGCGTCGGCACGCGGACCGGGGACGATCGGCACGGCTCTGGCCGTCGCCAACCGGACCACTTTTTCCAGGGCACGTGGGCTGGCGTCCTCTGCCAGCACTACGCAATAACATTTTCCTGCCTGCAAATCGTTCCGTACAGCGTCGACTCCAACCGTCACCCGACGACCACGATACCCCAGGCCGAGCAGGCCCAGGAGCCCACTCATGCCCTCGGCCGAGCCTCGTCTCCGCTGTCCTCGTCCGTGAGTTCGGCCAGGAAGGCCATGAGCTGATCGGCAGCCTCGGAGGTCATGCCGGGGATCTTGTTGATGTCTTCGCGCTCGAGGTCCAGGATGTCATTGAGCATCCGGTAGCCGGCGTTCTCCAGGATCCCGGTCAGCTCCGGCGTCAGCCCCTTGAGCTCACTCAAGGGAACCTGACCGGCCATCTCCTCCTCCGGAGGCAGCGGTGCGAAGAGCGGCCCCTCGCCGCCACGCTCCAACCACTCCCGGCTGGAGTAGAGATCGATTTTCCACCCGGTGAGCTCGGACGCAAGCCGGACGTTCTGCCCATTCCGTCCGATCGCCAGCGACAGCTGGTCCTCGTCTACGACTGCCTGGATGGTCTTGGCTTCCGGATCGGAAAAGACCTTGGCGACCCGCGCCGGGGCCAGGGCCAATCGGGCAAAGCGCTCGGGATCGGGCGACCAGGGTACGATATCGATCCGCTCGCCCCCCAGTTCATTCACCACGGCCTGGACCCGGGAGCCTTTGAGTCCCACGCACGCGCCGACCGGGTCGATGGCATCGTCGCGAGAGATCACGGCCACTTTGGTGCGGCTACCAACCTCACGCGCGATGGCTCGGATTTCGACGATCTGCTGCTGGATTTCGGGCACTTCCAGCTTGAACAACGCCTTGACGAAGAGCGGATCGCCGCGAGAGAGGATCAGCCTGGGTCCCTTCGGCGTCTCTTCCAGCCGCTTGAGCACCGCCCGGATGGTGTCGCCCTGGTGGAAGTGCTCGCGGTGATTCTGCTCCCGGTAGGGAATGATCGCCTCGGCCTCGCGGAACTTGTTGAGCATGATGACCAGCTTGCCGCGCTCGATCTGCTGCACCTCTCCCGAGAGCAACTCGCCCACCTTGGAGCTGAACTCCTCCCGGATCCGGGCCCGCTCACCCTCGCGCACCCGCTGGATGATCCGTTGCTTGGCGGCCTGCACGGCGAGCCGACCGAAATCCACGAAGGGGACCTCCTCTTCCAGCATATCGCCGACCTGGAAGTCAGGGTCCTCGTACTGGGCTTCTTCCAGCGAGATCTGCCAGCTCGGGTCTTCGATGGTTTCGACCACCTGGCGCAGCCGTACCACCTTGATGGTCCCCTGCAGCTCGTCCACGCTCAGCTCGAACTTGACGTTCGGACCAAACTTGCGGACCAGCGCGGCCTGAATACCGTCGCGGAGCAGCTCCAGTAGATCGGAGCGCTCGAGTTGTTTTGCCGTCGTCAGCTCACGAAAGGCAGCCAACATCTCGGTCGAACCAGCCATGCGGGTCACTCCTCTTCAGTCCTTATCGCTTCCGCACCGAGGCCCAGTCCACCACCAGGTGCGCTTCACGGATCGACGCCAGCGCAAGAGTCATCTCGACCCCGTCGGGAAGACGAACAACCACGTGTTCGTCATCCGGTACTGCTACGATCTCGACCTGCAGTCGACCCGGGAGCGCTTCCACCTTGAGCCGGGCTCGCTGGCCCACGAAACGCCGCCAGTGCTCCGGCCACCGCAGGGG
>UEXR01000653.1_pt1 | contig 24616 bp, 29 predicted proteins | sample 4301101 | NCBI WGS metagenome assembly UEXR01 (sample SAMEA4773180, study PRJEB27434) | metagenome | biome: 2259; feature: agricultural soil; material: soil | place: USA | collected 2014-09 | depth 0.25 m
GAGCACCACACGGAGATCCGCGGTCCGAGTCGCCAGGTCGTAGCCCCAGCGCGGCTGGCTGGATGAGCCGTAACCTCGGCGGGTGATCGCGAGGACATGATGGTGGTCGGTGAACTGGGGGGCGAAGTCGTCGAACCCGTGGGCCACGTCCTGCAGCCCAGCGAGGAAGAGGAGCGGTGGGCCGGAGCCGCCCCAGTCGAGCACCTCCAGCCTCACCCCCGGTGCCACTGACACAAATCGAACCTGGTGCGGTGACGGATCAGCCCACGGAGCGAGTGGACGTGGCGCCTGGGCAGCGGCTGGTCCGCATGAAACCAGCAGCGCAATACCGCAGGAGAGAACGCTGCCGACCGGGAAGCGTGTAGTCATTGGAGCCGGGGCCACCATGGGATCAAGCGACCGGTCCTCTGACGGTAGTCCCGATATCTGTCGCCGAACTTCGCCACCAAGGCCTCCTCTTCGAGCGGGATGACCAGCCAGCGAAGCAGAATGCAGCCGATGCCGGACAGCAGCAGTACCAACCAGCTGCCCGCCATCAGCCCGATGGCGACGAAGAGAGTGAGGCCGGTCGCGTAAAGCGGATGCCGGATCCAGCGATAGGGCCCGCTGGTCACCAGCTCATGGCGCTCTTTGGTCAGCACGGTCTCGCTAACATTCGGACCCAGCGTCCGCAGCACCCACTGAACCATGGCCACCGCAAGAAGGCCCAGCAGAACCCCCAGCCAGCGAACGCCCACCGGCACAGCGATAGAGGCCCAGCCCATCCATTCGGGGCGCACGACATGGAGAAGTACGCTACCGAATAGCGCTAGGGCCATCACGCTTCGGAGTATCTTGAACGACAACCCTTCGCGCCCTCGACTAATTGTCTCACTGTGCCGACGGGCTCGAGCTCGATAATAACCCGACACCGTGAGGGCGCTGAGGAGCACGGCCAGGCTCAGCCCGCGAAAGAGCCTCAGCATCAGCGTGTGGCTGCCCACTGAAACCTACCCGCCATAGTGCCTCACCCGGCTAGCTGCTAACGTACGTCCCTATGTCTATCACTCTGCGGTACCGAAGCAAGACCATCAGCATCCCGATCCGGAACGTGCTTGCCGCGGCGCGGATGAGCTGGTCCTCCAGGTGCACGCGCTGCTTGACGGCGAAGATGCGATAAGTGCGGTGAGAAGTGAGAAGTCAGAAGTGAGACGTGAAACGTGAGGCGTGAAACGTGAGCCGTGAGCCGTGAGCCGTGAGCCGTACGACCTGAGACTCGAGACCTGAGACGACGAACGCTGCACCGACGAGCCGCGGGTTACGGCACACCATCAAAGAACGTGACGGCGCCTGATTCGAGAGAGTATTCTGCCCCGACAACGAGCAGGCCCTCCTTTCGGATCAGCTCCTCCAGGAGCTCGGACCCGTGACGCAAGTGGTCGGCGGAAGCCCGCACATTGGCGCGCACCGCATCGCGCATGAGCGAGTCGAAATCGGTCCGATGCCGGCCGGATAGCATGGTCTCTACCGAAGGGCGGACTCGGTCCACGATGGACCGCAGGTTGCGCGACTCGGTGTTCCCGCGCCCCAGCACCTCCTCCAACGTCGCCGTTACCACGCCACACTGCGAGTGGCCCATGACCACGACGAGGCGAGTACCGAACCGCGAAGCCGCAAATTCCACACTGCCAACCTGGGAAGGTGCGACGATGTTGCCCGCCACGCGGATGACAAAGAGGTCTCCCAGGCCCTGGTCGAAAACCAGCTCCGCCGGCACCCGAGAATCGGAGCAGCCCAGGACGATAGCGAAGGGTTCCTGCCCCGCCAGAAGCTCGCGCCTCCGCGAAGCGTCCAAGGCTGCCGAAGCTCCCGACTGGTTCTCGACAAACCGGCGGTTGCCTTCCCGGAGGCGCGCGAGCGCCTGGAGCGCGGTAGTCATCGGTTAAACGTCACAGCCCCTCCACCTACTAACCCGGTGCCTCCCTGAGTGGGCCCCGCCCGCTGTACCCGCACCTCATAGCTCACGCCGGCCAGGAGCGGCTCTGGGGCGGTGTCTTCCTCAACCCCAAAGGGTCGCTGACCGTAAACCACACCGGACGCGATGATGTTCTGCAGCCGCCCGCTCACCGACCACAGGACATCGGGCTGCGGATCGAGCGTGCTGACCTGCAGCGTGGTGACCGCACAGGACGGCACCCAGGTAAATGTAGGATTCGAGCTATCCGAATGTTGAACCGAGACGGTCACGAGGTTGTCCGGGCAGGTCTCCACCCCGGGCGGACTCTCGCTGTCGCCGCAGCCGAGCAGGGCCAGCGCGACGCCTATCGTACAGATGTGCGGCCAAACCGTCATAGCGTGACTAAGGTTCACGATGCCTTGGCGAGTGCAAGTACCTTACGAACTTCAGCCCGCACCTGCCGATTGTTCATCATGAAGGTGTGCGACGCGGTCAACTCGATCAGGACCGAGGCCACATCCAGGCGGGTCTCCTCCACCGCAACCACGCCGTCGTTGGGATCGCCCCCAAACAGGCTGAACCCACCGGGCCATCCCCGACGTCCTGCGATCACAGTGATCGGAACCTCCGGCCGGGGTAGATCGGCAAAGAATTCCGGCTGAGCCAGCAGCTGGCCGCACTCGCCGTTCACCAGTCGATAGGGCCACCACCGGTGGAATCGCCGAGCCAGCCGTGGTGGATGATTGGGCGTGCCCAGCATGACGAGATGTCGTGGCAGGGGCAACTGCTTGGGCCAGTCACCCAGTGCGGAACGCGCGATCAGCCCACCCAACGAGTGAGCGACGGCGGCATAGGGCTGTCCACTTCGTGAGGCCGCTTCGAGCCGACGTCGAACTCGCGCGACGATCCTATGGTAGGACTCGAGAGTCCCGGAGTAGGCCACCGCCTCTGTCTGGTACCCTTCGCGCCGCAGATCGCGTGCAAGGCCGACGAGGGAGAGCGGTGTTCGACCCAGGCCATGAATCAGGAGAATGTGCATCAGCTCGGTGCCCGCGGCTTGTACTCCGTGATCTCACCAAAGGAGACGAATCCGAGACGCTGATACAGGCCGACACCCGCGGCCGCGGCCTGGAGCACCGCGAGGTCACAGTCGTCGCGGGCGTCATGCAGGGCCTGCCATGTCAGGCTCGAAGCGATCCCGCGCCCCCTGAACGCCTCTCCAGTCGCAATGTTGTACAGTCCCACAGTGCCGCCCTCCACGGTGGCTTCCGCAGTCGCGACTGGCACCCCGTCAACGTAGCCGAGGTAGAACCGCTGCGGTGCCGTCACCCGCAACAGCGCCCGTGCTGTGCGCTGATAGAAGCTCAGAACGTTGGGGTCGGGTGGATCCCAGTTGCCGGCCGTGAGCCGAGCCAGCACCTCAAGCTCGTCTGAGGAGCGCACGCGCCGCACTTCCAGGCCTCGGACGGCAGCGACGCTTTCAGGCAAGGCTTCGAGTCGGAGCGCCATGGCGAGCTCGGTCTCGGCTCGCTCCAGCCCGAGCGCCTCGAGCACGGCGCCCAGCTCGCGAGGCCGATCCGCCGGTCCAACCCACCATGAGAAGGGCCGCTCAACCTGGCCAAAGTAGGAGACGGCGTCGCCCGCCACGCGGGTCACGGCAGCGCTATCAAGCCGAGCTCGGCAGATGAAATTGAAGGTATCGCAGGGCAACCCGGAGTCGGCGACGACCAGCTCGTCCCGGATCCGCGCCATCATTCCCGGGGTACGCTCGAGGGCCCAAGTCACGTGCACCACGAAATTGGCATCTGCCCGTTCGGCCGTCTCGAGCGCGCGACCCGCCACATCCGCCTTCATGGGATCGCCTCCCAAATCCTCCCGATTCGCCCTTCCCCATCCCTACGCGCACGCTTGAAGAGAACAGGAAGCGCCTGAGTCGACATATTCCCATATGGGTATAATATTCTCTTATGGCCAGAGCACCTACCACGACGGATGCGTTCAACGCCGTCGCCGAACCTCGTCGACGGCAGATCCTGGAGTTCCTGGCTCATGGGGAGCGTCCGGTAAACGATCTCGTGGCTTCGCTCCGCCTGGCTCAGCCCCAGGTGTCGAAGCACCTGAGAGTGCTTCGGGAGGTGGGCCTGGTCGCGGTTCGAGGCGAAGGGCGGCAGCGGCTGTACCGGCTCAACGGCCGGCCGCTCAAGCCGATTCACGACTGGGTCAAGAACTTCGAACAATCCTGGAACGAGCGGTTCGCGGCGTTGGACAAGGTATTGGAGAAACTCAAAGCGGAGGAGCAAGACGATGACGGCGATGGCGAGTAGCGGCACGGCAGTCGTGACCCTTCCCACGGACACCCAGATCCTGATCAGGCGGGAGTTCGCCGCACCAAGGCACCTGGTCTATAAGGCGTGGACTACGTCCGAGCTGATCAAGCAATGGTGGTCGGCCAAGAGGGGTGAGGTCACCCTGGCCGAGGTCGATCTGCGGGTCGGCGGCAAGTGGCGGTACGTGATGATGGCCGACGGCGGATTCGAGGTCGCGTTCCATGGCGAGTACCGAGAGATCATCGAGAACGAGCGCATCGTCAGCACCGAAGTGTTCGAAGGCATGCCCGACGCGGAGGCGGTAGACACGATGACCTTCACCGAGGTCAATGGGCGCACCACCGTCACCATCCTGGTGCAGCATACGGGCAAGGAGCACCGGGACGCGCATATCAACTCGGGAATGGAGGGGGGGCTGCAGGACGCGCTGGATCTGCTGGAACAGGTGGCGATTTCGCTGCGTTAACCAGCATACTCCCCGGGCATGCGGTGGTCGGGAGCAGGGAGAGGCGGCCACTGCATGCTCGCTTTCTACTCCGGCCGAATGTAATACCCCGATACGCGCCAACTTCCGTCCTGGTCCTTCATCGGAGTGACGGTTTCTATTACCGTCTTCCCGCCACCTACCTTGGCCTGGTACTGCAGCACGACATACTCGCCGGGCGGCGCTCCGGGCAGGTTGGTCTGAAATGATGCCCCCAACAGCTTGCGGGTGCCGAAAGGCTCAAATGGTCCTCGAGCTTTGCGGACCGCCGCTTCCCAGGCGGAACGGGTGAGAGCCTGACGGAAGAAACTGGCGGCGCTGTCCCAACTTTCCCCATAGCGTCCTCGATCGACCAGGCTCAGCCAGGAGCGAGCTGCGACCTGTGCGGCTGTTACGGCGAGGCCAGCGCTGTCGGGGGTCTGGGCCGGAAGCGCTGTGCCGCGGCCAAGCAGGAGGATGATGAGCACGCTAATCAGCACTTTCACAGTTCGCCTCCGGGTCTAGGGTCTGGGGGAAGACTGGGCCAGCTGCCACTGCCAGTAGATGAATGCAGGCGCACTGACGATCTCCAGCATCAGGAATCCGATATAAGCCGCTGGTGGCGTGCCGATCACCAGCCAGGAAAGCACTCGCCGGATACCGCCCAGGAAGACCGCCAGCCGGCTCATGGGCGGACGGCTCCTCTCACCGAATTCGCAAGGTCTTGACAGGGGCGGGAAACAGCCTCATCTACGAGGCAATCAGCCCAACCTCTTCCCCCTGCACGGAGGGCTCATGTACATCTTGGTCCAGCACACGATCTCCGATCCGGCAACCTTCTGGAACGCAGCGGATCCCAATGCCATGTCGCCGGACGTCAAACTCCATCACACATTCCCCACTCCCGATGGCACCCGAGCGGTCTGCATCTGGGAAGCAGCATCGGTCGATGCCCTGCGCAATGTGCTCGAGCCTGTCGTCGGCCGCATCAGCCGAAATGAGTATTTCCAAGTAGAAAATCGGGAGGGGTTTGCCAAACCGTCGCGCGTAGCGCAGACCGCAGGCGCCAGTCGCTAGGGCTGCTTGGCGGCTATGCCGGCAGAATCGATGCTATCCGGTCAGCGAGATCGCGCAACACCGTCGTGGCTGACTGCCCCTCGTCGGTGCCGGGCTCGATGGCTCTCCGCAATGCCGCCAGGTGCTCCTGAGTAAACCCGAACGGCTGCTCCCAGAGTGCGAACGCCGCCAGCACCGCGCGAGCTGGCGGCGGCACGATGACCCGATCGTGCGCCCGGTTCATCAGGATTACCGACCCATTCTGGCTCAACCCAATCTTGGCCACGTACTCGGTGGCGTCGTCCTCGCGCGACTTCCCGCTCTGGCTCTTTGCCCAGTCATCGAGCTCGCGCGCCGGCTGCCGGTAGTCGCGGGCTTCCCACTGCTCCGGCGTCAGCGCGGGTGAGATCTTGTTGGACATGGCGGTACTCCCAGCATCCTTCGAGATGCAGCACGACAGTGCCCGGGGCGGGACTCGAACCCGCACGGCCCGAAGGCCATGAGATTTTAAGTCTCAAGCGTCTACCGGTTTCGCCACCCGGGCAGGGGCCTGTCGCAATATAGCCCTGCGATCCCGAGGGCCCGGTCGGCACGAGTTGGTATGGGTTTGGGCTGGGAGACTGCGGACGTCTTAAGGCCCGCGGGCGATCGAGTCCTCCATTGCCCGACGAGAGGCCGCGGAGTCGGACGCCTGCAGCGCCCGGCCAACCCCCTGCGCCCCCGGCAGCCGCGAGGCTCCGATGACGCTGTCGCGCTGACGCTCCGTAGTCGGCACACGATTCCGCTCGCGGCCGCCGGCGCAGGCAGACACAATGACCATCCCACCAGCCAGCAACAAGACCAGACGCATTCTAGGCACCTCCAAGCCGTCTCGTGATCATTTCGTGATGCAGCCGATCGGCCAGCCGGGTCCCGCGCCAGACCGCCCGTATCGAACCAACCAGGAGGACGGCGAGACAGATCACGACATATCCCAGCTGGGGCAGACCGCGGACGAACCGCAGGCCCACCGACACGGCAAGAAGCACCAAGCCAACGCGGACGAGGTCGAGTCCGGTGACTGCGTTGACCACATACCAGATGGCTTGGTCGCCCATCGTCGCCGACACGCGTACTCCGTACCACTGATTACGAGGCACCCGACGCGTGGCCAAGGGCCAGCCTACCGCGATGCTGAGAGCACCGATCGCTGGGAACGCGAAGAAAGGCGAGATCACTCCCGGCTCTCAGACTGGACGGCGGCCTTCGCGCACCGCCTCGAGAATGTCATCCCGGCTGAGCCGGGCGCCGATACCCGGCACATCCAGCGGGGATCCGGCAGGAGCCTCTGGGCGCACCACGAACACCTGTCCGTCCTTTCGGCGGATCCGCACCGCTCCCTCGCGTCGCGCTCGCTCGAGCAGCGAGGCCAGGCGCTGGCGCGCTTCGGCGAAGGTGAATTCCTTCATGCCGGCACCTCCACAACCTCCACTCCCGCCTCGCGCGCGGCCCGGCCGAGCCTCACATCCAAGGTGAGCAGCGGTGCCCGTTGCCGGCGGGCGCACGCCATCACGTACGCGTCGTGCGCGTAGAGGCCGAATCGATCGGCCAGCTCCAGTGCCGCGGCGAGCTCGACCTCGACAAACCGGATGGGGATCTGCCCGTAAGCGTTGAGGGCAGCATGAACCTCAGCCAGCTTCAGCCGCCGTCGCTTGAGCAGGGCCGAGAAGGTGTTGCCGACCTCCCAATGCACCGATGCAGGCGCCAGCAACTCGGCACCGTGCGTCCGGGCGATGAGTCGATCCCGGGTCGCCTCGCCGGTGAGCACCGCGATCAGGACGGACGCATCGACCACCAGCTCCACCGTGGCTCCAACGTTAGGGCCACCAGGTGCCTTCCAGCTGCTTGTAGCGCTCGTAGGCGACCGGATCGCCGACAGTGGTCGGCACGATTACGTAGGCCGACAGGGGAGGCCCTCACCAAGTGAGAAGTAAGAAGTTAGAGGTGACAGGGGAAAGGTGAAAGGTGACAGGTGACAGGTGACAGGTGACAATGCGCGAACGGCGGTTCGGCGCGAGCAGCAGGTGCACTCCTCACTCCTTACTTCTCACTTCTCACGGCTGTACCGCTTCCCTCCTCACACCAGGGGCAGCCCGGGTGCTCCACACCTGCAGCACTCGTCCAAATCGATCCTGAAAATCTTGTGACACCTGAGCCAGGATGCGCGCCTCCGACTCCGGCGGCGCCAGCATAATGACTGCGCCGCCCCGACCTGGGCCGGTGAGTCGAGCACCGTAGGCACCACGGGCGACAGCCGAGCTGACGAGAAAATCCGCCTCCTCACCGGTGGACTGGTAGTCCTCCCTGAGGGATTCGTGCCCCTCCACCAGGAGACGCCCGAGGCGCGGGAAATCACCCCGGGCGAGGGCACCCGTCGCGGACCGAGTACGTGCAGTTTCCGTGACGACATGCCGCACCCGCGGCACCAACGGTGAGGGCAGGTGCCATTGCAGTTCCTCCAGATCGGCCGGTGAGAGCTGCGCCAGGTGAGCCAGTCCAGGCCGCCACTCGCGACAGAAGGGCAATGCTTGGTCACACTCCCGTCGCCGCGCGCTCAGCCAGGCTTCACTGGGCTCCTGGCACAAGCCGGTTTCCAACACCCAGGCTCGACTTGGGAATCTTACGGAGCGGATACCGCCGGTGACGCCCTCCAGCAGAAGCGCCGTACCGCGTTGAGCGTGAGTCGCGATGCTCGAGTTTGTCCGCCCCGCGGGCATCCCATTCACCTGGTCCGCCGCCCGACCGCCCACCTCCAGTAACTCCGCCGGTGTGAGCCTCCGCCACGCGAGAAGGCTCAGCGCTTTGGCAAGCGCGACGGCGAGCGCTTCTGTCGCGGCAAGACCGCTGTACGCCGGGATGGCGCTGGAGATGGCGATATTGGCTCCAGGCGGCGCGGCGCCGAGCGTCTTCAGCTCCTGTACTACACGTTCCAGGCAACCACTCCAATCGCCTCGCAACGGCAGTCCCAACTCAAGCTGGTGCACTCCGCCGTAAGTCGTCGTGATGTAGCTCCAGCGAGACGCCAGTCCGGCGGCCACCGCGGCACGTCGCCCGACCGCAATGGAGAGCGCTGGCCCGCCATTATAGTCCGTGTGCTCCCCGATCAGCTTGATGCTTCCCGGTGCCGAGGTCACGACTCCGGGGCGACTTCCAAAGGTCGCCGTAAACAGCGAAGTTGCGAGCTTCGCAGAGGCCGGTCGGGTTGCCGGGGACTCTTCTCGGGAGGGACTTTGGGGCATCGTGTGTGGCGCCTCGGAATGTTGGCCTGTCTGCTGCTGCTGCCCGCCGGGGTTCGGGCCCAGCTCCCGCCTGTGGGCGTGCCGCCCGGCGCGCTCCGAGTGGAGCTCGATGGCTCCATGGACATCTACGATCACCGCTGGCTGGACGGCCATCGGGAGCCGTTCACCGCCGATCTCATCAGCGCCAGCGTCGGCAGCAATCTGCTGGCTCGTCTGAACGTCGCCGACAGCCTCATCAGCCGAATCACCAGTATCCCGGGCTACAGCACCGATCTGGGCTCGCTCACCACTGATGGTCAGGCCGACGTCAGCCGGGGAATTCTCGGAGCAAGCCTCGGCCTGACCAAGGCGATCACCATCTTCGGACGGATTCCACTGGTGCGCTCCCGGGTACAGACCAAGATCACTCTCGACTCCACCAGCGGTAACGCCGGGGCGAATCCGGGCGAAACCCAGGAGGCAGCCTTCTTCGAGGGTTTCGACGGCGCTCTCACCGATCTGCAGGCGCGCATCACGGCCGGCACCTATAATAGCAATCCCGCCACCCTGGCACTCGCGCAGGCGACCCTAGCCGATGGCGCCGCGTTGCGGGACGATCTCTTCGAGCTGCTCATTGATCCCGCGACGGCCTCGAGATTTGTCCCCACCGTGTCGAGTCAAGCGGGTGTAGCCATTGCCGGCCGCATCACCGCGCTTCAGTCGGTCCTGAGCGGTAGTCTGGGCGTGACCAGCTTCGTCGAGGAGCCTGTGCTTCCCGCGGAGCTAGCCACAACTGCAGATCTGCTCGAGTACATCAGCGACCCCTCCGGGCCGATCGCGCTCCGCACCGGGCAATCCAAGATCACGTTTCGAGGAGACGCGGAGGCGGGGGCGGCGCTCACCTTGATCGACCACTGGGATCGAGGACAGCGCCCCGGCGGATTTCGAGCTGCGCTCGAGGCCCTGGTTCGCTTCCCGACCGGCACGCTCGCGCGGACGGACCGCCTGCTGTCATTGGGCACGGGTGATGGGCAGACGGATCTCGAATTCCGGCTCACCACCGATCTCGGCAAAGGACGCTGGGGGACCCGCCTCGAGGCCGACTACAACCGACAGTTCCCGGCCAATTATTCGCTGCGAGTGGCCCCGCACACGCAGCCGTTCCCCGGCATCGATCTGCTGACTGTGGTGCGACGTGATCCGGGGGACATCGTGACCCTCACCGCGCACCCCTTCTTTCGACTGGCCCCGACCATAGCGTTGCTTGGCACGGTGAGCCACTGGTCCCGTCAGGCCGATGAGGTGAGCTACGCGGGAGCCGCCGACGAGATTCCCGGCGTCTCTGCCAGCGTGCTGGCGGAAGATACGAAGGCAAACGCCACGGTCCTCGGCATCGGCATCAGCTACGCGAATCCCGGCGCGTTGAGACAGGGCGGGACCGGTCTTCCGGTGGATGCAACCTGGAGCTACGAGCGAGTGGTGTCGGCGAGCGGGGGGATCGTTCCGGACGCGCACCGGCTGCAGGCGAGTTTCAGGTTGTATCTGGGGCTGTTTAAGTGAGAAGTGAGGCCTTACCGCCTTACCGCCCTACCGCCACCCTTCAGCATCGCCACTGCATGTCGCCGTGCGGCGTCGCCCTCGGTATCGCCGAGCATCCTGGCGATCTCCGCCACGCGATCCTCGCCGTGAAGCACCAGCACGTCACTGGTCGCGATGCCGCCGCGCGGTTGCTTGGAAACCACGAGGTGCTGGTCGGCGCGGGAGGCGATCTGTGGAAGATGGGTGATCACCAGCACCTGGTGCCGCTCTGCTACCTCGGCGAGCGCCGAGCCCACCTGGGCACCGGTTTCGCCGCCGATGCCCTGATCCACCTCGTCGAACACCAGGGTGGCAATGGCATCGTGCCGCACCAGTACCACCTTGAGTGCCAGCATCAGGCGGGAGAGCTCACCGCCGGAAGCCACCCGCGCCATCGGCTTGGGCTCGAGTCCCACGTTGAGCTGGACATCGAATTGGACGCTTTCCTGCCCGTGGGCCCCGGGCTTGGGCAGCGGCGAGAGTACGACGGAGAGCTTCCCACCTGGGAGGCCCAGGTGCGGAACCAGCCGGTTGACACCCCGAGCCAGCCGGTCCGCCGCCTCGCGACGGCGGGCGCTCAGAGCGTCGGCCGCGGCGCGGAGCGCGCCTTCCGCGGCTGCCCGACGGGCTGCGAGGGCGCGAAGGTCGACATCGGCCGTATCGAGGAGATCGAGCTCCGCGGACGATTGCTCCCGAGTCGCAAGCACCGCCTCGACCGTGGCACCGTACTTCTGCGCCAGCCGGAAGATCAGGTCGCGGCGGCGCTCCACTTCGGCTAGTCGCTCGGGATCCTCCTGCACCTCGGAGGCGTAGGTAGACGCCAGTCGGGCAAGCTCGGAGAGATTGGCGAAGGCCGAGTCGAGCATCTCACGCCAGCCGGACGTGGAAGGATCGACTTTCTCCAGGGCGGTGAGGGCGCGATCGGAAACCGAGAGGGCGCCGAGCGCGTTTCCCGCCTCACCTTCGAGCGCATCGACGATGCGCTGGGCCTGTTCGGCCAATGCTTCCGCCTGACTCAGCCGCCGTGCCTCGAGCTGCAGCGTCTCGTCCTCGCCTGGCCTGAGCTTCGCGCGATCGATCTCCCCCACTACGTGCCGGAGATAGTCCGCTCGCCGTCGGACCTCATCCCGGCGACTCACCAGCGACGCCTCTTCGGCCACCAGCGAGGCCAACGCCGCGTGCGCCTCAGCGACCGCGGCGCGCTCGGCCTCCGCATGGGCGAAGGCATCGAGGATGTCGCGCCGCGCGTCCGGGTGCAGCAGCGATTGGGTCTCGTGCTGCCCGTGAAGGTCGACCAACAGAGCACCGAGCTGGGCAAGCACCGCGGCGGTTGTAGGACTGCCGTTGACCCAGGCGCGGGAGCGCCCCTCGGAGGACACCTCGCGCCGCACCACCACCCGACCTTCCTCCGCATCGAGGCCGAGTGACTCGATCCGGCGGCGAGTGGCGCCATCGAGCCCCTCGAATGCGCCCTCGACAATCGTCTTCGCGGCGCCCGGCCGTACGCTGCCGCCCGCGGCACGCTCGCCCAACAACAGCGCGAGCGCATCGACCAGCATCGACTTGCCGGCTCCCGTCTCTCCAGTGAGAACGTTGAGCCCCGCGCCGAGAGCCAGGGTCACATCGGCGATGGTGGCGAGGTTGCGGACGCGGAGGTCTGTCAGCATAGCACGTCGGAACACTGAGAGTCTTTGGTCGTTAGTCGTTGGTCGATCGCCCGTAATTCTCGACAGCTGCACCGCGGCCGAAAACCGGAAGGACCAACGACCAAAGACGAGAGACTACCGACTCTATCTTACCGCTTCCCTTTCACTCAAGTCCCCCCAATGCAGCTTCTGCCGCATCCGGGCGAAGAAGCCGTCGCCGCCCATACGGATCAGACACACGCGGTGATCGGCCCGACGCACATCCACCGTATCGCCTGGTGAGAGCGTAGTGCCGGTTTGGCCATCGAACGAAACCAGAAGATCATCTGCCCACCCGGGCATCGGCGCGATCACGATGCGGTAGGTGCTGGGTACCACCAACGGCCGAACTGCAAGGGTATGGGCCGCGATGGGCGTGACCACCATCGCCTCGACCCCGGGCACCACAATGGGTCCGCCGGCACTCAGGCTGTAGGCGGTCGACCCGGTGGGAGTGGCCACGATGATGCCATCGGCGCTGTAAGGCCCGACGTCCTCTCCCTGGATGTATACGTTTACCCGGATGACGCGGGCGACACCGCCTTTATGGACGGCGACATCGTTTACCGCCATCTGGGTGCAGCGCTCTTCGCCGTTGGCTCCCTTTATCGCCGCCTGAAGCGCCTGCCGGCGCTCGGTGACATAGCGGCCCGCGACCAGCGCATCGAGCGCGAGCTCCAGAGTCTCCCGGGTCGCCGTGGTCAGGAAGCCGACTCGTCCGAGGTTGACGCCGAGGATGGGAATCTCGCGGGAGCGGAGCATGCGGGCGGCACGGAGGAGAGTACCGTCACCACCGAAGGTGATCAGCGCGTCGAGCTCCGACTCCTCGAACGGGGGAACCTCTCGAGTCCAGAAACGCTCCAGGCTGGGCTCGCTGTACAGGGTGATCCCCCGGTACGGCGCCTGGAGCGCCACCTGCTCCAGCACCGACCCGAGGTCGCCGTAGCGAGGATTCCCGACGACGCCTACCTTCATCGGGCCTCGAGGCTCTCCTCGTGCTGCAACGCCGCGATGCGCCGGGCGATCCCTGCGGGCGTCAGTCCGAACAGCTCGAGCTGCTCGGCGCGGGGCGCCTGCTCGATCAGCCGGTCGGGCACGCCGAGGGCCACGACGCGGACTTCGGGATGGGTGGTCTGCAGGGTCTCCGACAGATAGGCCCCGAAGCCGTTCACGATGGTGCCTTCTTCCACCGTGACGAAGATCCGATGCCGCTGCGCCAGAGACTCCAGCATCGCGCTGTCGAGCGGCTTGAGGAAGCGGCAGTTGACCACGGCGCAGTCGATTCCCTCCGCGGCCAACAGCTCCGCCGCACCGAGCGCCGGAAGCACCATCGTGCCAACCGCAAGAATGGCGGTTTCCTTCCCCCTGCGCAGCAGCTCCCACGAGCCGTAAGGAATGGCGGGAATCTCCGAGGCGCGTCGCGGCTCGGAGGGCGCCTTATCGCGCGGGTAGCGGGTACTGAACGGGCCACCGTTGTACAGCATCGCGGTCCGCAGGAGGCCAATGAGCTCGTCGCCATCCTTGGGCGCGGTGACGGTCATGCCCGGCACCGCCAGGAGGTACGCGATGTCGTACAGACCCATGTGCGTCTGCCCATCCTCACCCACCAGCCCGGCGCGATCCAGACAGAACGTCACCGGCAGGTGCTGGACCGCGACGTCATGGATCAGGTTATCGTAGGCCCGCTGGAGAAAGGTGCTGTAGATCGCAACCACGGGCCTGATGCCCTGGGTCGCGAGTCCAGCCGCAAAGGTGACGGCGTGGCCTTCGGCGATCCCAACGTCGAAAAATCGCTTGGGGTGTGCCTTCTCGAAGACGTTGGTCGCCGTCCCGGAGGGCATGGCCGCGGTGATCGCCACCAGATTGGGGTACTCGGAGGCCAGCGCGGCAAGCCCGTCGCCAAAAACCTGGGTCCAGGTCGGTGGCCCGCTCGCCTTCTTCCGGGCTTCGCCGGTGATCGGATCGTACGCTGCCAACCCGTGCCATTTTTCCTGGTTGGCTTCGGCAAAGGCGAAACCCTTGCCCTTCTGGGTCATCACGTGGATCACCCGCGGCCCGGTCATCCCTCGAACGAATCGCAGCGTATCACACAGCTTGGGCAGATCGTGTCCGTCGATCGGCCCGAAATAGCGGAAGCCCAGCTCCTCGAACAGCATACCGGGGGAGAACAGATTCTTGACGCTCTCCTCGACGTTCTTGGCGAAGTCCACCACCCCTTCGCCGAACACGCCGCCGAGCGCGAAGGTGAGCGACTTGATCTTCTCGCGGAGCCGGTTGGTGCGCGGGTCGGCCACGATCCGGCCCAGCGTCTTGCTGATTGCGCCGACGTTGGGTGAGATCGACATCCCGTTGTCGTTCACGATCAGGATGACGTCCCGATCGGAATGGCCGGCGTTGTTCATCCCCTCGTACGACAGCCCGCTGGTGAGCGCGCCGTCGCCCACCACGGCTACGATCTTGTGCGACTCGCCCTTGAGATCGCGCGCGGTGGCCATCCCCAGCGCGGCGGACATCGCGGTCGCGGCGTGACCCGCCCCGAACTGGTCGTGCTCACTCTCGCTCAGCTTGAGGAAGCCGGAGATCCCATCGCGCTGGCGCAAGGTGGGGAACGCCTCGTTGCGCCCGGTGAGCAGCTTCCAGGCATACGCCTGGTGGCCAACGTCCCACACGATCTTGTCGACCGGCGAGTCGAACTCGTACAACAGCGCGATGCAGAGCTCCACCACACCGAGGCTGGCCCCGATGTGGCCCCCTGTCAGCGAGCAGCACTCGATCAGTCGGTCGCGAATTTCCTGCGCCAGCTGCGGGAGCTGATCCCGCCGGAGGCGCTTGAGGTCGGCGGGGCCGTGGATGGTGGAGAGGAGGCTCATGGGTTTGACGGTTATAGTAAGCAAATTCCTCATCCCGAGCGAAGCGAGGGACCTGCTCGGCAGGCTTCCCAAAGTCGCCGGCGAGGTCCCTCGGTCGCGTTCGCTCCCTCGGGATGAGGTGAGGTAAGCGACCCGTCCCCGATACTATGAATTCCTGCTTGCAATATACCAAGCCAGGGCACCCAATGCGTCCGAACGAATGCCCGCCCGTTCGAGATGGCCGACGGCGCTCCGGGCCAGCCGCTCGGCCTCTGCTCGGGCCCGCTCGATCCCCAGGAGTCGCACGTAGGTGGACTTGGCCAGTTGAACGTCGCGACCAGCGGTTTTGCCCAGCTCCTCCGAGGTCCCGGTGCAGTCGAGGATATCGTCCGCGATCTGGAAGGCCAGGCCGATGTCCTCACCGTAGGCGCTCAGCTCGAGGATCTCACGATCGCCGGCCTCCGCGGCCACGCCACCCAAGGTACAGGCAGCTCGGATGAGCGCGCCGGTCTTCCCCCGGTGAACTCCCATCAGCTCGGCCAGGGACAGGGTCTGGTTCTCGGCTTCCAGGTCGAGCCACTGGCCGCCAACCATGCCTTCGACCCCTCCGGCCTGGAACAGCTCTCGGGCCATCCGGCCGAGTGTCCCAGCGCCGAGCTCGAGCTCGCTCGCGGCCGAGGCAAGCACTCGAGCCGCCACCGGCACGAGGAGATAGCCGGCACCGGTGGCTGTGGGAACGTCGAAGCGGCGGTGGGTGGTGGGGCGACCTCGCCGGAGGTCGTCATTGTCCATGCAGGGGAGATCGTCGTGCACCAGGGAATAGGTATGAACCGTCTCGACGGCCGCGGCCACACCTCCGATTCCCGTCGCCCGGCCTCCTACTGCACGGTAGCAGGAGATCACCAGCGCGGCACGGACCCGTTTGCCCGGTGTGCGCAGGGCGTAGGCCAGCGCCTCGCCCTGCTTCCCTCCCAACTCCTTCTCTAACCGACCGGCCCAGCGGTCAAGAACCTGGTCGACCTGTTCGCGCGCCTGGGAGAGGAGCTCGTTCGACACCTCCGGGCCTGCCCTGAGTGGGGCAGCGTCAGCCATCGAGATCGGCGAGCCGGAGATCGCCAGCCTCCTCGAGCACGGCCTGCACCTTGAGGGTAGCCTGGGTCAGCCGGTCACGCGCCGCGCGCAGGCGCGCGACACCCTCCTCAAAGAGGGCGAGCGCCGCGTCGAGCTCGACTTCGTCCGCTTCCAGCTTGCGTACGATCTCCTCGAGCCGGGTCAGGTCTTCCGCGATAGATGTTGTCATGGGCTACTCCACCCTGGCGCGGACGTCGCCGTCCGTCACCCGCAAACGGAATGCTGCGCCGCTCGCAAAATCGGAACGGCGCTTCAAAACTCTGCCGTCAGGCGTCACCGGGACGGCATAGCCCCGGTCCAGGATCCGGAGCGGGCTCAACGCATCCAGCTGTGCGGCGAGCCGGTCTGCCGTCTCCCGGCGCCGCTCGAGCACGGCGCTCATGGCGCTCTCCAGGCGGTCGGTCGTCCGCCGGAGCCGTTCGACGGCCAGCCTGGTCCGCCCGGTGAGCCCCCCGGCGAGTCGAGCCGCAAGGTCATCCAGCTGACGGAGCACCTCCCGGCGATCGGCCAGGGCCAGCTCCGCAGCAGCAGAGGGGGTGGCCGCTCGCAGGTCGGCGATCATGTCGGTGAAGGAGATATCGGTTTCGTGCCCAACCGCCGATATGGTCGGAACCCGCACCCGGGCCAGGGCCCGGCAGACTATTTCGGTGTTGAATGCGGCCAGGTCCTCGCGAGCGCCACCGCCCCGCCCCAGAATGCAGAGATCTACCTTCGGAAGTCGGTTTACCAACCCGAGAGCGTGGCTCAAGTCTCCCGCCGCACCGCCGCCCTGAACCCGGGCATCGAGCACGAGCAGCGTGGCACAGGGCCAACGCTTCCGGCTCACGGTGACGATGTCGCGCAGGACCGCGCCTGCGGTGCTGGTGACGATGGCGATGGTGGAAGCGAACTGGGGAATCGGCCGCTTGCGTGCGGGATCGAAGAGCCCGTCTTGGTGTAGCGCCGCCTTCACTCGCTCCAGCTCCTGCTGTTGCCGGCCGATGGAGGCGGTAGGGATGATTCGGTAGATGTTGAGCTGAAACTCACCCTTGGTCTCGTAGATGCCCGGCCTGGCGAGCACGAATACCTCGGTCCCGTCCTTAGGCGGCGACCCCGCACGCTCCGCCTCACGCTTCCACATGCAGCAGCGGACCTGGCTTTTGCGGTCTCGGAGATTGAAGTACCAGTGGCCGCTGGGCCAGACCTTGCACTGGCCGATTTCTCCCCGTACCCAGAGCGGCATGAACCCGTCGTCAACCACTTGCCTGGCGGTCGAGATCAGCTCGGTGACCGACCAGACTTCGTCGGTGGGAGAGATGGGGGTTTGGGAGTAAGGGAGGGCCATGGCGACTCAGATCAGCTCCGGCGATGCGCGGGACTCTGGCGGCTTTTCATCACCGGAGTACTAACAGTTGAGGAGCTCGCAGACGATCACGAATTTGCCGCTTGCTCAAACGCCTGCAAGGTATTCCGCAGCAGCATCGCGATCGTCATCCTGCCAACGCCACCAGGCACCGGCGTAATCGCGGACGCCAGCTGGGAGACTGGTTCGAACGCCACATCCCCCACGATCCGGTAGCCCTTGGGCTGCGAAGTGTCCTCAACTCGGTTGATCCCCACATCGACCACCACTGCTCCCGGCCGCACCATGTCCGCGGTGACGAATTCCGCCTTCCCCATGGCCACGATGAGCAGGTCGGCGCTGCGGCAGACGGCCGGCAGGTCGCGCGACTTGGAGTGGCACACCGTAACCGTCGCGTCTCCCCCGCGGCCGTGCTGGATCAGCAGGTTGGCCATCGGCTTACCCACGATATTGGAGCGCCCCACGATGACGGTGTTGGTCCCCTTGGGATCGATGCCCGAGCGGAGCAGCATCTCCTGGACCCCGAACGGCGTGGCCGGCTTGAGTGCAGTGGGGTCGCCAATGACCAGCTTGCCGACATTGACCGGGTGAAAGCCGTCCACATCCTTCCGCGGATCGATCCGGTTCAGCACTCGCTCACTATTTATATGGGATGGGAGCGGCAGCTGGACCAGAAAGCCATGAATTCGCGGGTCGGCGTTCAGCCGATCCACGGTGGCCAGGAGCTCAGCTTCGGTGGTTTGTTCCGGCAAGCGGACGGTCTCGGAGTGCATGCCGGCTTCGGCACACGCCTTTCCCTTTGCCTTCACGTATACCTGGCTGGCCGGATTTTCTCCCACGATCACGACCGCAAGACCCGGTTGCCGACCTGCTGCCCGGTGACGTTGGACGGCATCGGCAACCTCGGCGCGGATCGCATCCGCGATGGGCGCTCCGTCGAGAATCCTGGCACTCATCGAGCATAGTCCACGGCTCTGGTCTCCCGAATCACCACCACTTTGATCTGCCCGGGGTATTGCAGCTCGTTCTCGATCTTGCGGGCGATGCTCTCGGAGAGCTCCGCCGCGGCGGTGTCGTCGATCCGCTCCGGTGTCACCACCACGCGCACTTCCCGGCCCGCCTGGATCACATTGCTCTTTTCCACCCCGGGGAAGGCATTGGCGATCTCCTCCAGACGGGTGAGCCGCTTTACGTAGGTCTCGAATGCCTCGCGACGGGCGCCGGGCCTGGAGCCGCTGATTGCGTCGGCGGCCTGGACCAGCACCGACTCGGCGCTCTCGTGGGGGACGTCGTCGTGATGGGCCTGGATGCAGTTGATCACCGCCGCGCTCTCCCCAAAACGACGGGCCACCTCGACACCCAGCTCTACATGGGTGCCTTCGGTGTCGTGGGTGAGCACCTTCCCGATGTCGTGGAGCAGCCCGCCTCGCTTGGCCAGCGCAACGTCCAGGTGCAGCTCGGCAGCCATGATCCCAGCCAGCCAGGCGACCTCCTTCGAGTGATCGTAGATGTTCTGCCCGTACGAGGTCCGGTACCTCATCCGCCCGACCAGCTTGATCAGCTCAGGATGAAGCCCGTGAATGCCGGCGTCGTAGGCCGCCTGTTCTCCCAACTCCACCAGCTGGGCTTCGAGCTCCTGCTGCATCTTGGCGACGATCTCCTCGATTCTGCCCGGATGAATTCTGCCGTCTTGAATCAGCGCCTCGAGGGAGCGGCGGGCCACTTCGCGGCGGATGGGATCGAAGCAGGAGACGATCACGGTGTCCGGAGTGTCGTCGATGATCACGTCCACCCCGGTGGCGGTCTCGAAGGCGCGGATGTTCCGCCCTTCGCGCCCGATGATCCGTCCTTTCATTTCGTCGTTGGGGAGGGCGACAGCAGCCACAGTGCTCTCGGCGGTGTGCTCCGCCGCCAGCCGCTGGATCGCGATCGAGATGATGCGGCGGGCGTCCCGGTCGGCGCTACGCTTGGCCTGCTCCTTGATGTCCCGCACCAGCGCGGCAGCCTGTCCCCGGGCCTCGTCCTCCACCCGCTGCAGGATCTCCCGGCGGGCGTCTTCCGCGGTGAGGCCCGCGATGCGCTCGAGCTTCTTCCGCTGCTCCTGCGCCAACCGGTCGGCCTCGCCTTCGCGCCCCCTGAGGCTCAGCTCCCGTTGCGCCAGCGTTTCCTCGCGTTTGCCCAATGCCCGATCGCGCCCATCCATCTCCTCGAGCTTGCGTTCATGGACCCTGGTCCGCTCTTCGGCTCGGCGCTCCAGCCGCTCCCACTCTTCCCGGCGGCGTTGGATCTCGCGGTCGAGATCCTCCCGCAGCTTGAGGGTTTCCATTTTTGCGCTGAGCAGGACCTCGGATCGGGCCGCATCGGCTTCGCGAGTCGCGTCGGTGCGGACCCGGTCGGCTTCGCTCCGGGCCACCGCCAGCAGGCTGTTCGCCGCGCGACGCTGGGCTCTGGTGTAGAACAGGATGAAGACCAGGGCGACACCGAATCCGGCGGCAACCCCGGCGATCAGGGGAACGAGGAGGGTCTGGAGCATTGAAGGCATGCCCGTTACGTCGTGGCGGCGCGGCTTCCTCGCTTAGCGGGAGGGAGAACCCGCGCGAGCTGATCCGCCATGGAGAAAAGCCGGCCCGCGAGCTCGCGGTCGCCGCGGCGCGCCTGGAATAACTCGTCGGTAATGGCCAGCCCGGCGAGGATGGCTGCCTTGTGGGCCTCGACGGTGGGGAGGCCATCTCGCACCCGCTTGAGCGCCGCATCGAGATACGCCGCAACCTCGCGGGTGTATTCCGGCGGCAGCTCGGAACGGACGGTAAATTCCTCACCGCCGATGGTCACACGAACCGCATTCTTCGCTATGGTCACGCCGCGTTTCCTCCACCGTGTTGCTCCAGAAACGAGAGTCGAGCCGCGAGCACCCGCAAGCGCTCCCGGGCAGCATCGATACGTTGACGCAGGAGCTGATTCTCGGTTTCCAGCTCTATCACCCGCTGGCGGGCCTCTTTTACCTGAGGTCCTGCCAACACACCCCCGCTGGCCCGCGCCTCCTGCAGCTCGGCCTCCGCCCGGAGAGTTCGCCGGCGCCAACCCGCCAATTCATCGAAGACATGCTGGAGCAACTGCTCCACGTCGCCCAGCGCCTTCATGTCTGGGCGCTCGTATGTGTATGCCACGGTCATCCTCCACCACGGTTCTCAGCGTCACGTCGCCGAATCCCCAGCTCGCTCGAGAGCGCAGCGAGGAGACGGTTCTCGACTTCGTCAACCTCAGTATCGCGCAGCGTCCGGTCCGGCGCCCGGAAGGTCAGGCGGAACGCGACGCTGCGAGTGCCCCCCGGCAGCTCCGGTCCTCGGTAGTCGCTCTCGATCTCAGTCCGCTCCAACAGGGGCGACCCAACCCGGTGGAGCAGACTCTCGACCTGTGCCGCGGCGACGCCCTGGGGAAGCAGCAAGGCCAGCACCCGCTCGGACGAGGGGGTCGAGGGCAGTGGCGCGAAGCGGTTCGGACGTCTGGGCGTCGGATCGAGCACCAACTCGAACCCGAAGAGCGGTGCGGCCCATGGGGGAGCGTCAGCCGTGAGGGGTCCGGCCTCCCCGACCAAGCGGCCGTCGGGGTCGCGCGCAACCCACGCATTCTTCTCAACTTGTAGCACGGCACCCGGAACCGCCAGTGCGATGGCGGCCTCGAACCGGCCTTTCAGGTCCCAGAGGTCGAACCGGACCTCGTCGCTCCCGGTCCAATGCGGCGGCTCGCGCCGACCGGTGATTACCGCGGCAACGCGGCGCTCTTCCAAGGGCCGCTGGCCGGCAGGCGCGGCGGAGAAGGTGGTCCCGATCTCGAACAATCGCACGTCCGAGACATGGTTGGCCCAGTTCGCCTGCACCAGTCGCACCAAGCCCGGAAGCAGGCGACGCCGGAGGTAGCCATTCTCGGCCGAGAGCGGGTTGAGCAGGCGAATGCTGGCCTCACCGTCGGAGGCGCCGAGCGGAAGACTCGCGACCTCGTAGAGTCCCTGCTCCACCAGGCCACGTCGCACGCTCGAGCTCACCCGTTCCAGCTCGGCCTCTCTCAGGTTCCCCAAGCGGAAGGGCCGCAGGTCAGACGGAAAATTGTCATATCCGTGAATTCGAGCGATCTCCTCGATCAGGTCGATCTCGCGGACCAGATCGGGACGCCAGCCCGGCACGTCCACCGCGATGCGACCGTCGTCCGGTTTGGCCACCACGATGGCTCCCATCGCGGTGAGATGCTTCTCGATGAGCTGCCAGGAGAGTTCGAGGCCGAGCACCTGGGCGACGCGGGACGGGCGGAGGAAGATCCGTGGCGGGTTCGACGGCACGGGCCAGAGGTCGATGGGTGCCTCGGCCAGCTCACCGCCCGCGATGGCCAGGATGATCTCGACACAGCGGCGCATCGCGTCGGCTCCGCCCCATCGGTCGATGCCGCGCTCGAAGCGATAGCTCGCCTCGGTGCTCATTCCCAGCGTGCGCCGGGTGCTGCGGATCCGGCTCGGGTTCCAGTAAGCGCCCTCGAGCAGAACGTCGCGGGTCCGCTGATTCACCTCGGTATTCGCGCCGCCCATGACGCCGGCCAACCCGATCACCCCCTCCGCGTCGGCGATCGCGATCATCTCCGGCGTGAGCGCTCGTTCGACGTCATCCAGGGTGACCAGACGCTCGCCCGCCCGTGCCCGGCGCACGATGAGCTGTGCCCCCCGCAGCAGCGCCGCGTCGTAAGCATGCATCGGCTGGTTCAGCTCGAACATGACGTAGTTGGTGGCGTCGACCACGTTGTTAATGGATCGTACGCCCACCGACTCGAGTCGCCGGCGCAGCCATTCGGGCGAGGGTCCGACGGCCACACCACGAATCAGAGCAGCCTGGAAGCGGGGACAGGAATCGGGGTCTTCGATGCTCAGCCGGATTGATCCCACCGAGCCGCTCTCGTCGGCGCGGCGGGGCGGCGGGACATCGACCTGCTCCGCACCAGGGATGATTGGGAGACGGAACTGGGTCTGGTACGAGGCAGCGAGCTCCCGGGAGACTCCCTTGTGACAGAGCAGATCGGGACGGTTCGGGCCCACGTCCAGGACGAGTCGATGATCGCTGATCGGAAGCGCCTCCAGCAGCGGCGTGCCCGGAGCGGCATCGGTCTCGAGCTCCCAGATGCCCTCGCTTTCTTCCGACAGGTTGAGCTCCGCGGGCGAGCAGAGCATTCCGCGGCTGGTTACACCACCGATGGCGCGCTCGCCGATCTCGATCGGCCCCTTTTTGCCCCCAGGCAGCCTGGTGCCGACCCGGGCAAAGGGATAGAGCTTGCCAGCCGTCACGTTGGGTGCTCCGCAGGCGACCACCTTGGGCTCACCGGCCCCATCGTCGACCAAGGTCATCCGAACTTTGGTGAACTTGGGATTGGGATGGGCCGAGACCTCCAGGACCCGCGCAACGACGAGGTCTTCCAGCCCCGGATTCACCGGCTCGATCGCATCCACCGGGGCACCGAGCATGGTGAGCCGCTGGCTCACGTCCCTGGGATCGAGCGGACGGCGGAGGAAGTCAGCTAACCAGCGAACCGAGATATTCACAGAATGTCGTTAGTCTTTAGTCTTTGGTCTTTGCACGTTGGTCCCAGGTCGCAGGTCTCAGGCCGTACATCTCTGGTCTTCGATCTCTGGTCTCTTCATTGAAAGACCAAAGACCAACGACCAAAGACTTTCAACCCTGCCCACCCATCATATCCAAAAACCTCATATCCCCCTCGAGCAGCAAACGGATGTCCGGAATGCCATAGCGCAACATCGTGATCCGGTGCGGCCCCATGCCGAAGGCCCACCCGGTGTAGCGCTCCGAGTCGAGGTTGCAGTTCTCCAGCACGGCAGGGTGCACCATGCCGCAGCCCAGAATCTCCATCCACCCGGTGCCCTTGCAGGCAGAGCACCCGGTGCCACCGCAGAGCTGGCACTCGACATCCATCTCCGCCGACGGCTCCGTGAATGGGAAGAACGACGGCCGGAACCGGGTCTTGGTCGTAGGCGAGAAGAACCGGTGGGCGAAATGGATCAGGGTGGCCTTGAGGTCCACAAAGGAAATCCCTTCGTCCACCGCCAGGCCTTCGATCTGGGTGAATGCGGGCGAGTGGGATGCGTCGAAGGCATCATTCCGGTAGGACATCCCCGGAATGACCACGCGCACTGGTGGAGGCGCCGCCTGCATCGCCCGGATCTGCACCGGAGACGTATGGGTCCGCAGCAGCAGCCGACCGCCGGGCTCTCCCTCCACCGCCGGCGCATCGACATACAGCGTGTCGTGCATGTCCATCGCCGGGTGGTTGGGTGGGAAGTTGAGCGCGAGGAAGTTGTACCACTCGGTTTCGACCTCCGGCCCGACCGCCACGGTGAAACCGATCCCGCGGAAGATCTCAACCACCTCATCGATCACTTTGGTGACCGGATGCTCCGCGCCGACCCAGCGCCGGCGGCCGGGCATCGTGAGATCGATGCCCATCTGCTCTCGCTGACGCCGGTCGACCTCCAAGGCTTCGCGCCGAGCCGTGATCGCTTCCTCGAAGCGCTGCTTGAGCCGGTTGACCTCGGCGCCATATCGCTTGCGTTGCTCGATGGGGAGGGTCGCGACCGACTTGAGGGCGAGGGTTAATAGCCCGCCTTTGCGGCCCAAGATCGCAATCGACTCAGACTCGAGATCGGTCGCGGAGAGGCTGGGAATCGCCTCGAGGCGCGGGAGAAGCGCGTCAAGATCGGGATAGCCGGTGGACACCGAAATCGGACTCGCGGACACGGGATACCTGTGCGTCAAAGGGGCCGCCCGCCGAGCGCGAACGGCCCCATTCGGGCGACTACGCTGGGCTGTGGGCGCGCTATTGGTTGCTCTTCGCTACCTCGGCCAGCCGGCCAAAGGCATCTTGATCGCGCACCGCGAGATCAGCCAGGATCTTTCGATTGATCTCCACGCCGCCCTTCTTCAGCCCTGCGACCAGGCGGC
>UEXR01000504.1_pt1 | contig 24182 bp, 22 predicted proteins | sample 4301101 | NCBI WGS metagenome assembly UEXR01 (sample SAMEA4773180, study PRJEB27434) | metagenome | biome: 2259; feature: agricultural soil; material: soil | place: USA | collected 2014-09 | depth 0.25 m
CGTCGGTAGCGAGCTCCGGGTCTACCTTGCCCGCCTCTCTTGCGTCCGCCTCTTCACCGTCCGCCTCCGCTCCGTCCGCCTCTCCTCCGTCCGTCGCGCGCAGCGCCCCCGCCCCGCGTGAGCGCATCCCCGAGCGCATCAACGTCGAAGAGCTGCGGCAGATGTGGGAAGCGGGCGCGCCGGTAATAGTGATCGATGTCCGGAAGGACCGGGCTTTCGTGGAGGATCCGCGGCAGGCTGTGGGATCCATCAGGCTCCCACCAGACGATGCCGTGCGGCTGGCGGAGGAACGACGTCTCCCCAGGGACGCCACCCTCGCTCTCTACTGCGCTTGACCCGACGAAGCCACAAGCGCCCGGGTGGCGCGAGAGCTTCGGCGAGCAGGATGGCCCAAGGCGAGGGCGCTCACCGGCGGATGGGCAGCATGGCAGGAGGCGGGGCTGCCAGTTGAGGAGAAGGAGGAGGTGCAGTAGGGCGAAGTCACGGTTGCAGCCCCATCCGTGCACGAAGTCGGGCAAAGCGCGGATCGCCCCGGATCGGGTCCCAGATCGGCTCGTCCAGGGCCAACGTCATCAGCGGATCGCGCGCCGTGTAGGCGCTGTCGAGCCAGGTGAACGTGCGATCCACGTCGCCGAGCCCGAGGTACGCCACCGCCATCTCCCACGGGGGGACGTATTCCCGACGCGAGCTGGCCTCGAGCTCCCGGAGAACGGCCGTCGCCTTCGACCGGTCGCCGGAGGCGGCGTAGGCGTAGGCGAGCGGCCCCTTGCCCTGGCGGCCCCCGCTCAGCGCTACGGCCCGCTCGCACTCGCCGGTTGCCTCCCGCGGCGTGCGTTTCGAGAGGTAGACCAGGCACAGATAGACATGGGCGCGGACGAAGTCGGGATCGAGCTCGAGCGTGGTGCGGAGCTGGCGGAGCGCATCGTCGAAGCGGCGGACCATTTCAAGGTCGCGACCCAACTCGGCCCCGTTGAGGGGCGAAAGCGGATCCAGGGCGCGCGCCCGCTCTCGTTCGGCTGCCGCCTCGTCCCGGCGGCCCAGCAGCCTGAGAAGGTTTGCATAGGCGTTGTGCGCGTTCGCGTAGCTCGGGTTGAGGAGGAAAGTGCGCCGGTACTCCGCCTCGGAGCCCTGCCAGTCATAGTCCCCCAACATGAGAGCGTCGCCGAGCGAAGCGTGCGCTTCGGCGAGACTGCTGTCGAGCGCGAGCGCCCGTTCCGCCGCGCGCTTCGCGGGAGGGTAGGCATCCCCCGGGCGTACGGCGCCGAAGAACGCGAGGCGCTTGTAGGTATCTGCCAGGCCGAGGTACGCCAAAGCGTAGGTCGAGTCTCGCGCTACCGCGCGCGCGAAGTAGCGCGCGGCGCGGCGGAGCGACTCATCGGTCTGCTGGTTCCACTGGTAGCGTCCTTGCAGGTAGAGATCGTGTGCCTCAAGATCCGCCGGCTGTCGCGTGGGAAGCTCGGTAACGCTCCTTCCCGGCAGCTTAAGCCTGTCTCGGAGGGAGCCCACGATGGCGCGGGCGAGCTCGTCCTGGACGGCGAAGACATCCTTGAGGCGACGGTCATACTCATCGGACCAGAGATGATAGCCGCTCCGGGCATCGACCAATTGCGCCGAGACCCTGAGCCTGTCACCGGCCCGGCGGACACTGCCCTCGAGCACCGTGGCGACGTGCAGCGTCTCGCCAATCGCGCGAACATCGAGTCCCTTGCCCTTTAATGCGAATGCCGAGTTGCGGGCCGCTACCCGGAGTCCATCCACCCGGCCGAGGGCGGTGATCAGTTCCTCGGTCATCCCATCCGAGAAGTATTCGTTCGCTCGGTCGGGGCTGAGGTTGGTGAAGGGCAAGACCGCAAGCGATGGATTGCTGTCGGAGGCTGGTCGGTACCCGGAGGAGGGGGCTGGAGCGCCCGCTACGGCCCTGGTGGCGTGGAGCCGGAACCGACCCTTCCAGAGTCCGTAGGAGCCTGCCACAACCAAAAGCATGACCGCACCGGCGAGCAGCCAGCGAGCTCCAACGGTGGGCGAAGGCGGTGCGACCTGCAGCGCCCGGGAGAATTCGCTCGCCGTGGCAAACCGGTCCGCCGGTGACTTCGCCAGCGCTCGGGCAACGACAACCTCTAATCCCGGCGGCACGACGCGCATGGGGCTCAGCCGGGGGATCGGCTGGCTGAAGCGTTTGGCAATTACCGCCTGGGCGTTTGGGCCGGTGTAGGGGGGCTCACCCGCCAGCATCTCGAAGAGCACACATGCCAGCGCATAGATGTCGCTGCGCCCATCGACCGGTCCTGCGCTAGCCTGCTCGGGACTCATGTAAGCGGGCGTGCCGACCGCCACCCCGATCTCGGTGAGCCCCCTGCCGCCCGCCGCTTCCACCGCCCGTGCCAGACCGAAGTCCGCGACTCGGGCGTGCCCCCGCGCCAACAGGATGTTCTCCGGCTTGATGTCCCGGTGGACGATGCCCTTGTGGTGAGCACAGTCCAAAGCGTCAGCCACCTCCCGCGCCAACTGAACCGCGTCCTCGAGCGGCAGCGGGCCTACCCTCCGGAGCCGCTCACGCAAACTCTCCCCCTCGACGTAGGGCATGGTGTACCACAGTACTCCACCCTCCTCGCCAGAGTCGAAGACCGGCAGGATGTGCGGATGATCGAGCTGGGCAGTGAGCCGGATCTCCCGCTCGAAGCGCTCCGGACCGAGCGTGGCAGCGAGCTCGGGATGTAGCACTTTTAGGGCGACGAGGCGGTCGTGTTTCAGGTCGCGGGCGAGATAGACCGTAGCCATCCCCCCACGCCCAAGCTCGCGATCGATGGTGTAGCGCTCTCGAAGCGCCGCCGCGAGAGAACCGACCCCGTTCGGGTCCATTGGACAGACCTGCTTGGCGGGAGTACCTCGGAATCTTATGCGGCGCTCAGGCGGGCGCCACTTGGACCTGCGCTGCTCCTGGGATTGCCTTCAGTAACCGGCTGGCAGGGCTGACCCGGGAGTAGCAGATTTGCCCCACCCCAAGACCCGCGACCCGCGACCCTGAAACCTCTTCTCGACCGCTGGTTCCACCTCCGCCAGGCCGGCACGACGGTGCGCACCGAGATCGTCGCCGGCGCCACCACCTTCGCCGCCCTCTCCTATATCATCTTTGTCCAGCCCGCCGTCCTAGCCGGCGCGGGAATGGATTTCGGGGCCGTGATGGCCGCCACCTGCCTCGCCAGTGCCTTCGCCACGCTGCTGATGGGCCTCCTGGCCAACTACCCGATCGCGGTCGCGCCGGCCATGGGTCACAACTTCTTCTTCGTCTCTGTCGTCACCCAGCTCGGCGTGCCCTGGCCGATCGCCCTCGGCGCCGATTTCCTGGCCGGTGTCGTGTTCGTGCTGCTGGCAGGATTCCGATTCCGCGAAGCCGTCATCGACGCCGTTCCCGCGTGCCTCAAGGCCGCGATACCGGTCGGGATCGGACTGCTCATCGCCTTCGTGGGAATGCAGTGGGGTGGCATCGTCGTCGCCAGCCCGGGCAGCCTCGTGCGACTCGGCCGGCTCACCGCACCGCCCGCCCTGCTGACACTAGCGGGGTTCGGACTCATCGCCGTGCTGCACTTGCGCCGAGTGCCCGGCGCGATTCTGATCGGGGTCGTCGTGACTGCCGCCGCCGGCGTGCTGCTCGATCTCCTTCCTTATCACGGCATCCTCGGGGCGCCGCCGTCGCTCGGCCCGACCCTGCTCAAGCTCGACATGGTCGGTGCGCTGGCCCCGGCACACTTCCAGATCGTTCTGATCTTTCTGTTCCTTGCCGTCTTCGACACGGTTGGGACGCTGATCGGCGTGGGTACGCAGGCAGGTCTGGTGCGTGACGGCAAGCTCCCGCGCGCCGGACGCGCTTTGCTCGCCGACGCCACTGGGACCGTCGCCGGCACCCTGCTCGGCACCTCCACGGTTACGGCGTACGTGGAGAGCGCGGCGGGCGTGGCGGCAGGCGGCCGCACCGGACTCGCCAACCTGGTGACCGCGGCACTCCTCCTGGCCGCGCTGTTCCTGCATCCACTGGCTCGGCTGATCGGCGGTGGGATCGAAGGAGCCGACGGGAGTACCCTCTATCCCGTCACCGCCGCGGTGCTGATCACGGTAGGGTCGCTCATGATGCGCAACGTGACCCAGGTACAATGGGAGGATTTGAGCGAGGCGATCCCGGCGTTTCTTACGATTATCGTCATGCCACTGGCGCTGAGCATCGCCGACGGCCTGGCGTTCGGCTTCATCAGCTACGCGGCCCTGAAGGCGCTCTCAGGGCGCGCCGGGGGAGTGGGCTGGCTGGTCTATCTCCTCGCTGCGCTATTCCTTCTTCGGTTCGCTCTAATCTGAAACCTGCCGCAACCTTCCGGCTGGCGAGGTCGTCAGCGGGGCAGCAGATTCTCACACCCCTCAACCCCTATGCGCGAGCTCTCCGAGGATCCTCATGCGCTCGAGTGCTGTCTCCCTCGCGGTCACTTTGCTGGCTGCTGTCCATGCGGCTGTCACCGCTCGGACCATCGCCGCCCAGGACACCACCCGGGTGGTCGACACCACCACCCGGTACAAGAGCGACAGCCTCCCGCTCAAGCCGACTCGAACGCTGAGCTTCGAGACCGATGAGGGCACCTGGATCTCGCTCGACGTATCCCCTGACGGCAAGACCATTGCGTTCGAGCTGCTAGGCGATCTGTACACGCTCCCCATTGGCGGCGGCGAGGCCCGGCGAATCACCTCCGGCCTGCCGTTCGACTCCCAGCCGAGGTACTCGCCCGACGGGAAGCGGATCGTGTTCCTGAGTGACCGCGACGGTGGGGAGAACGTGTGGATCTGCGCGGTCGATGGCACGCAGCTCAAGCAGGTGACCAAGGGCCCCAGCTCTCTCTACGCCTCGCCCGAGTGGACCCCTGACGGACAATACGTCGTGGTCTCCCGCCAGGAGGATCCCCTCAGGGGGAACTACCAGCTATGGCTCTATCACAAGAACGGCGGCACCGGCATCAGCCTCACCAAGCCCGACAGCGGCGTTGGCGCGGTCGGGCCGCGAGACCGGCGCCCGACTATCGATGCCCTGGGCGCCGCCTTCGGAAGCGATCCCCGCTATATCTGGTACGCTCGGCACCGGGGAGGGTTTGGCTACAACCTCACCTTTCCGCTGTGGCAGCTCGCCACCTACGACCGGGAGACCGGCAAGATCGTGGTCCAGAGCGACCTCTACGGGAGCTCGATGCGCCCGGTCCTTTCGTCGGATGGGAAGTGGCTGGTGTACGCCTCGCGCTTCGATGGCGAGACCGGCTACCGGCTGCGGGACCTCGCGACCGGCAGCGAGCGCTGGTTGCTCTATCCGGTGCAGCGGGACGATCAGGAGTCCCGCTTCACCCGCGACCTCTTGCCGGGGTTCGCGTTCACCCCCGATAACAAGGCGTTGATCACGTCCTATGCGGGGAAGATCTGGCGGGTTGAGGTCCCCACGGGCAAAGCGATCCAGATTCCGTTCCACGCCAAGGTAGATCAGGACGCCGGACCGCTGGTGAAGTTCGCTTTCCCAGTCGACACCGGAGACTTGCTGGTCCATCAGATCCGGAATCCCGCTTCCTCTCCGGATGGGAAACGGATCGCCTTCAGCGCCCTCGACCGGGTCTACGTGATGGATTGGCCCCGGGGCACGCCGAAGCGGCTCACCCAGGACACGGTGCACGAGCAGGTGCCCACCTGGTCGCCCGACAGCAAGTGGATTGCCTACGCCTCTTGGGGTGACTCGGGTGGCTCGGTCTACAAGATGCGGGCCGACGGCAAGGGGAAGCCGGAGCGACTCACCCAGGCGCCGGGGTTTTTCGACCGGCCGGCGTGGTCGCCGGATGGCCGCCGAATCGTCGTGATCCGGGAACCGCTCGATCTGAGAGTGCGCGAGCGAGAACCAGCGGGCTACGAGCTGGCGTGGTTACCCGCGACCGGCGGGCCGCTCACCCGGATCGCCTTCATCGCTCCCGGCGGACGCCCGCACTTCAGCCGCGACACCAGCCGGATCTTTATCTACGACCCCAACGACGGGCTGCTGTCGATGCGCTACGACGGGACCGATCGGCGGATTCACTTCAAGGTCACCGGCTGGAAATCGCCGGTTGAGGGAGCAGATCCCTATACGGCGGACGAAGTGATCGTCAGTCCGGATGGCGACCGAGTGGTGGCCCAGGTGAGCAACCGTCTCTACCTCATCAACCTGCCCCAGGTCGGCGGGCAGGTGCCCTCGGTGAGCCTGGCCATGCTCAAGGAGACCGCGTTTCCGGTCAAGCGGCTCCACCGGGTGGGCGGCGATTTCCCCGGCTGGTCGGCCGACGGAAAGTTCCTCCAGTGGTCCATCGGCCGGAGCTACTTCCGCTACGATCCGGTTTTGGGCGACTCGCTCGACCGAATGAAGACCTCGGCCGACTCGGTGCGCGCGGACTCCATTCAGAAGGCCGAGGCTCGCGGCGAGAAACCGGACTCGGCGGGCAAGGCGCGCGCCGACTCGATCGCGAAGCTGCCGGCGTATGAGGGCGAGCGACTCGATGTCGCCATTCACGTGCCTCGAGATATGCCGCGAGGGACCATCGTGCTCCGGGGAGCCCGAATCGTCACCATGAAGGGCGACCAGGTGATCGAGAAGGGTGAGATCGAGGTCCGGGATAATCGGATCGTCTATGTGGGCCCGGCGCGCGGCGGCCCACCGCCGTCCGGAGCGACGGCGTTCGACGTGAGTGGCAAGACCATCATTCCCGGTCTGGTGGATATCCATTCTCACATGTGGCCCACCTGGGGGATTCACGAAACTCAGGTGTGGAAATACCTGATCAACCTGGCATACGGAGTGACCACGACCCGAGACCCACAGACGGGGACCACCGACATCCTCACCTACGAGGACCAGGTCGAGGCCGGGGGGCTGATCGGACCGCGGATCTATTCGACTGGTCCGGGCGTGTTCTGGGACGAGAACTTTCAGAGCCTCGATGAGGCGCGGGACGCGCTGCGGCGATACAGCGAGTTCTACCATACCAGCACGATCAAGCAGTATATGACCGGCAACCGCAAGCAGCGCCAGTGGGTCATCATGGCAGCCAAGGAGCTGAACCTGATGCCCACCACCGAGGGCGGGCTGGACTTCAAGATGAACCTGACCGAGATGCTCGACGGGTATCCCGGCCACGAGCACAGCTACCCCATCATGCCGCTGTTCAAGGATGCGGTGGAGCTGGCCGCCCGCTCCGGCATCACCTACACCCCCACCCTACTGGTGAACTATGGGGGACCCTGGGCGGAGAACTACTTCTACGAGCGCTACGACATTCACCAGAACCCCAAGGTCGCGCGATTTATGCCTCACGAGGAGATCGATACTCGCGCCGAGCGGCGGCCCTGGTTCCGGGAGAATCAGTATGTCTTCTCCCGCATCGCGGCGGGTGCCACGGCGATCGTACGGGCAGGCGGCCGGGTCGGCTTGGGTGGACACAGCGAGATGGACGGGCTCGGCACCCACTGGGAACTGTGGGCGCTGGCCTCAGGCGGGATGACGCCGTTGGAGGCTCTACGAGTGGGCAGCCTGTTCGGCGCGGAGGCAATCGGGCTGGCGCAGGACCTGGGCTCACTCGAGCCGGGGAAGCTGGCCGACCTGATCGTGCTGGACAAGAATCCGCTGGACGACATTCACAACACCGAGGCGATTCGGTGGGTCATGAAGAACGGCCGTCTGTACCAGGGCGATGATCTGACCGAGCGCTGGCCCCGCGAGCGGCCGCTGCCCCATCTGTGGTGGACCGACTGGGCCCCAAAGGCAGTGAGAAGTGAGAAGTGAGCAGTGAGGAGTGAGAAGTAAGAAGTAAGGAGTGAGAAATAGGAAGGTCGTCATCCCGAGCGCCTTTGAGGAATGACGACCTCCTTACTTCTCACTCCTCACTCCTCACTGCTGTTTAGATCCGGTTGCGCTCGTAAATCAGGTTTCGGGGCGCGAACCACCACTGCAGCTGGCGCTGCACCGGGCGGCCGCCGTTGACTCGGGGGTCGGTCCTTTCGCCCTGGACCATCGCCCGGATGCGGAGTGCGGCGATATCGTCGTAGTCGTTGGTCGAGGTGGCGTCGGTGCCATTGTCGGCCTGGGCGGCCTCAGCGCCGTTCACGAAAATCAGCGTGGTCGTCAGCGTTTGCACCCCGGTCGCGATCGACTCTCCAGCCAGGGAGAGATCCGGGTTTAGCTTCTGAGCCCGCATGAGCTGCCCATTCTCCCGCCAGTAGGCCACCATCCCAAGCCTCTGCACGAAGGTGCTCGCGGGGTTGATCGCCAACGCGGCAATGCCCGCAGGGTGATGCAGAAAATTCACGTTGTTGGTGAACTGAATTCGATACCCACCGTTCACCGCTGCGACTCCCGTCACGTACACCAGCCGGCGAGTGTTGCTCGCTTGGATCCGAGCAAGATCGCCCGTCGCGATGTCTGGCGCCGGTCCGCCGGTCTGGATCTCGACGCAGGTGGCGCCGCAGACACCGGTGGCGAAGTTCGAGGTGCTCAGGGGATACTGGTTGGAGGCGGCCGGCGCGTAGGGAACCCGGAGCATCAACACGGTGTCGCCGAAGGTCGCAAGGCTCCCGAAGTCGACGGTGGAGGAGAGATCCACCCCGGTCTCCTGAACGTCGCGCTGCAAGCTGAGCCCGACGTAGCGCGCATTGCGGGTGATGTCATCCCGGATGCTCAGTCCACGCACTCCCACCCAGGTCATCGCGGCCATCTTGGTCGCCGCCGTGAGCACGACCAGCCCCACCATCAATGCGATGAGCAGCTCGAGCAAGGTGAAACCGCCCCGGTATCGGAGAGGAGCGGTCATGGCGTCTTCCGATAGATGAGGGTGATCAACTCGATCGGCGCCGACGCGCGGGTGAAGGTCACCAGCACCCGAACCCGCACGAGATTGGGCTGGTCCAAGGTCACCACGGTCGAGCGGTAGTAGGGTCCGCCCGCCGCGGGCTGGCCCTCGGCGTCGACCGCGACCGAAGCTTCGGACACCAGCGTGGCGGGGTCCCGGCTCCGGAGCTGCTCTAGATAGCCCGCCGCGACGCCCAGCGCCGCCGAACGGTTGGCCACACCGGTCTCGGCTGCCATCAGGATCGACTGGGTCTTGGCCAGGGCCATGAGCCCAAAGGCGAGCATAACGACGGCCACCAGCACCGAGATGAGGGTGAAGCCCCCCTCGTCGCGTGATCGGTTCATTGCCAGACGCCTCCGCTGTAGACCCAGGCCCTAATAGCTGCGGCACCGCTCACGCTCACCGCCGCGACCGCATTGGGATCCGTCACGGACCAGAGATAGATCACCCCTTTGGTCCCCAGTGGAGTGGTGAGCCCGCGGCTGTCGAAGTCCACCCGGCTGTTGGGCAGGGTGATGCTGCCCGCTCCGGGGTACCCCGGCAGATCGGGAGCCCCGCCCCGGCCGACCCGCACCTCGCTATCGATGCTCCGGCTGCGATACGCTTCCAACGCCGCGGTTTCCGCGGCGGTCTGCCCGAGCACACCGTTGCGGTCTTGGTCGAGATAGCCGACATACGTGCCGGCAACACTGTTCACCGCGACCCGTGTCAGGCTGCGAGTGGCGAGCGCGCGCGAACGGGCGAGCTCGAGGTCCCGAGCGAGCTGATCGGCGGCCGCTTTTACTCGGGTGGCCTGTGAAACCCGGATCCGAGGGACCGCGATGCTAAGGCAGATACTGACCAGGACGATCACGACCAGCATCTCGGCCAGGGTGGTGCCGGTCCGACCCAACTGGGAGCGGGCGCGCATCAATACACCGGCCGGAAGGCGATCTCGCTCACGCTGGCCGCGGTCGGCGTACCGGGGGGCAGCTGAGTAGGATCGCGAAAGCGGGTGTCGAACTGCCAGTCCCGGTTGGGCGGAACGTAGTAGTTGCGCCAGGACCAGTCGTGCAGGTTGGCGTACTGGCTGGTGAAGAGCGACACCAGTGACCCGCGGTAGTGCATCTGCACCCCGGTCCAGTTCTCCAGAAAGCGGGGGAAGTTCTCCAGCCCACCGCCGTAGCGTCCTCCGGCGCAGCCGGCCACCTGGTAGTCACAGGGGGTGGCGGAATGGCCCGCGGCGATGGCGGCGAAGACCCACATCTGGCCGGTAGACGCCGTGGGGGCTGCGGGGAATGCGGCGTGCAGTCCGTCATTCCAATTCTGCGAGAGAAACGTCACCGCGTCACTCATGATGGCGGCCGGTTGCCAGCCGACGCTGTTGTAGTCGCCCTGCACGTAGAGCGGCCGATCGGTGACGATGGTGAGCGGATACAGCAGGGTGCTGCCGTTCACTAATCGCACCGCGGGATAGTCCTGGGTGGCAATGCCGGCGTTGGCGTTGATGAAGGTGAGATACAGGATGTTCACCCGCCGCTGGGGGAAGTTGCCGGCGATCCAGTTCTCCAGCCCACCGACGTCGATGTCCAACAGATCGACCCCGATGTCTTCCCGTCCCTCGAGGAACGCGTTTGGCCGGCCGGTGAAGATGGCAGCGCACTCCACGGCGTTCGGCGTCTGCCGCCCGCCCGGCCGCGGGAGGTATTGCAGCGCCCCTGGGCTCACGCACGCATTGGCCAACTGGGCCAGGTCGACGGTGACGTGGAAATCAGCCAACCAGGCCTCCTTGACTTTCTGCACCTCGGGGGTGTCCCCCCCGGCCCGGGGCTGAATCAGCTCGATGGCCTGCATACCGGGCGGGAGCGGCAGTTTGAGAGGCGTTACCCCGTGCGCCGATGTCATCAGCCGGCCGTCGAAGCTAGCCTGGCTGGCCGCGCGGAAGTCGCTGGGCACCGGCTTGCTGCGGCTGTCGAAATTGAGGTTGACCGGCGTCGCGGCCGCGTTGTTGATCCAGACCCCACCCCTGCGGTCGTCGTACGCCTTCCGCTGCCAGTAGACGTTGTTGGGCGTGGTGATGAGGTCCTGGAAGAAGGTGTTGTCCGAGGAGAGATAGAGATTGCCGTTGGTGTGCACCCAACCGGCAAACGTCATCGGCGGACCGTTGTGGATCTCCAGGTCCTGCTCGTAGAAGACGCCGAACTGGAAGAGCGGGATCGACTGGGCATTGACCGACACAATGGCGTCACCCCGATTGCCGCGGGAGTCGTCGGAGTGGACCGTGATGTCGATCTGCTGGTTCAGGCCAAAGAGTCCGGTGTACGGCCCGCTGGCGATGGTCTTCGGCACCGGCGCGCCGACCCGGGTGCCATGCACGGTCAGATTGAAACCGGTGATTGCGGGTGGGGTGAGAGCCGCGAGCTCGGCGTCGGAGATCGAGCCGTCCTGAATATCGGCCTCGAGCTGGGCCATGACATGGTCGGCGCCCGACTCGGCCGTGTAGGTGGCTCGCGAGCCGCGGTAGTCTACGGCTGCGCCATGAGACACCATCATGGCGCCCGTGACAGCCGCACCCACCAGCAAGGTGAGGAGCACGAGGAGAATGACCGTCGCCTCGAGGGCGAATCCCGCACGGTCGGTGCGGACGGCAATACGGAGCTTCGACATGACGTTGCCCTCCAGGCGGCTGGGCTGTCTCCGTGAGACCCCTTGCTCTGCGCGCCGCCGTCGCCGGCGGGTTGCTCTTAGCTGGAGTATCGGCGTCCGGTTGCTGCCGACACCTCTCCGGGAAAAGGACGACAATTCTGCCTTGTCGAAAAACTGGGGATCGGTACCAGAGACCGCAATTACTAGAAGCGCGACGGTGTGCGACAATGCGACAGGCCGATGCAGTTGGTGGCACTCAGCGCAACGCGATGCAGTACTGCAGTAAGAAGTGAGAAGTGAGAAGTACGTCCTTCGCTTTCGCTGACGGCTTCTCACTCCTCACTCCTCACTGCTCACTTCTTACACTCCTCACTTCTCACTGCTTGCTACTTCCCGGCAGCTGGATCATCGGCATGGCGCTGCCCGCCACCTGGGGCATCTGGCCGTTCCACCGCTTGCTCATCTCATACTGCACCAGCGTCGGCGTGATGCTCTCGCTCAGCAGGCGATTGGCCTTGGACTGCGCCTCCGCCTCTGCCAAAATCGCTTTGGCCCGGCCCGCGGCCTTGATCGAATCGCCCTGCGCCTGGAATTGGTTCTTCTGCAGCTCGTTCTGAGCGGTGAGCGCCTGCTGCTGCATCACGTTCTTCTGATTGATCGCCTCGATCACCGACGGCGGTGCCCGAAGCTCGTTGATGGTGAACTGTTTGACCAGAATGCCGTAGGGCGAGAGCCTGTCCTCCAGCAACTGGCTCACCCGGCTGGTGACCTCCGCCTTCTTGGGGCCGATGATCGCGGCGATCTCCTCGTTGCCGACCACCTCCTGCAACGACTGTCGGATCGCCTGCTTCACATAGCTGTGCTGGATGGTGGCGATGTCGGTCCGGAAGGTGGAGTAGAGCGCGGGCACCTTGACCGGATCCAACTCGAACGACATCGACACATCCAAGGAGAGCGGCTGGCCTTCGACGCTGTTGACGTTGATCTCGTCATTGCCCCGTGAACCGTCGGTCGATGTCCGGGAGAGCACCACCGTCTGCATGAACGTGGGATACTCCTCGATGCCGGTGGTGAGCGGATTCCGCGCGTGCAGCCCCGGCGTGAGCGGTCTGGCATCCACGCCGCCGCCTACCCGATGGATCACAATCCCGACATGCCCCGGATTGATGTAGGTGACCGCCATCGGCGTCAGCACCAGGAGGACCAGCAGTCCCAGCCCGATGCCAGCCAGACGCAAGAACCGCGAGAACGTCTCACGCCCACCACTCGATCCCAATCTGCCAAGCCGCTCACTCACGCCACTACTCATGTAAGGCCTCCTTGTAGCATTGCGGACAAATGCGGCTGCCGGATGGCAGAAGCACCAACTCCTCCTCCCGCTGGGGCCCGTGAATGGGGCAGAGCAACTCCCACTCCCGATCCAGCCGTTTCCGGTTGCGGTTCTGCTGCAACCAGAGTCCCAACGGCGTCCACCGGGAAACCGCATAGAAAAGGAGGGCGGCCATCGTCGCGAGCAACGCGACGAACAGCACGCCCTCCATGATGATCCCGATCATCTCCTCACCTTTGCTGGTGAAGCGCCGCTAACCTAGGGCTGAAATATAGAGTCCCGGTGCAGGCGGTGGCACAACGCTCGGGCACGAGCGTTGCCCGTGCTCCCGCCCGGACAGCCAAACCCCCATGTCCTCGCCCGAAGACCGCGGCCCCTGGTCACAGGGCTAAAGCCATAGTGCTCGCGAACTTCCGTAGCTGACATCGATTCCCTGTAACGGAGGCGGAATCCCATGCCGGTCCTGCATTACGCGAGGCGCTCGCTCCTGCTCCTCAGCCTAACCACACTGATGCTCGCTGGGTGCGGGAAGGACAACGGCCCCAGCGAATTCAACCCCGAAGGATCCAGTCAAGACATGGCGGCGGCTCAGTCCGCCTTCTCGTCCTCGGCCGCGGCCAGCTTTGCCGCAGTGGGCAGCGACATCTCCCTGGCGCTGGGTGGATCCGCCGCGGTGGCCAGCTCGGCTCAGTTGGCGCTCTCCCGGCCGGCCCGCACCGAGCGGTACACCCGCGCAGTGACCTCGCTGTTTCATTCGAGCCCGGCCATCCAGGCCTCGGTGGCCGCGATTCCCACCAGCGTGGCGGGCAAGACTTTCGTCTACGACACCGCGACCGACACCTACGTCGCCTCCGACCTGAGTGGCGCGCCGAGCAACGGCGTGCGTTTCATGCTCTACGCGGTGAACCCGATCACCTTCCGTCCCGCGGAGCCGCTGAACGAAGTGGGTTACGTGGACATCGTGGATGAGAGCGGCAGCACGACGAGCGCGTTCCACGTCACCGTGGTCTCGAACGGCGTGACCTACCTCGACTACAGCGCTTCCGCCAGCGGTACTACCAACACGGGCATCGTCACAGTCGCGGGATTCGCCTCCGATGGCACCAACCGGGCGAACTTCACGGTAGAGACCACCATCACCGCGACGAGTACTGCGATCGACATCGGGCTGAATTACACCCTGCGAGTGCCATCGCGCGACTTCACCATCAGCTATCAGGCGACCCTCGTCGCTGAGCAGTCGGCGTCGTCGGTGAATGCCACGGTGGACTTCACCATTGCGGGACGGAACGGAAACCTCAGGCTGGCGGGTTCCTATTCCGACGGCGGTGGTTCCTTCACGGTCAAGGTGAATGGAGAGACCTTTGCCACCGTAACCGTCACGACCGATGGCCAGACCGTGCTGACCTCGGCGACCGGAAATCCGCTGACCGAATCGGAGCAGGCGACCGTGCGTGAGGCGATGGAGTACTATGACGGCTCGCTCGATCTTTCGGCCACGCTGTTGACGCCGCTGGGCTGACGGTACATCCTCTTCAGACAAAGGCCCGGCCACTACGGCCGGGCCTTTCGTTTTTCACGCAGGGTGCCTGCAGCTATGGCGTGCCGTGCAGGATCACCCCCGAGTCGCCCACGGCAAAGGCATCCACGGACTCGTCAGCCAGACTCCCGCCAACGTAGGCACGAGTCCGATTGCAGCAATGGGCAGAATGCGCTAGCTGTTGAGCCAGCTCCTACCCGCAACCAATTCGCGCACCAGGTCTTCGCTGGTCCGATCGGCCGCCTCGGCGGCGAAGTTGGTCACGATCCGGTGGCGAAGCACAGCCGGTGCGACGCTGCGAACGTCGTCGAGGTCGGCCATCGGGCGTCCCGCCATGGCTGCCCGTGCCTTGGCGCCGAGGACCAGATACTGCGAGGCCCGGGGACCGGCCCCCCACTCCACGAACTCTTTAATGAAAGCGGGCGCGTCCCCATCCGGTGGCCGAGTCATCCGGGCGAGCGTGACGGCCGAGCGGATCAGGCCGCGCGAAACCGGGATGCGTCGGACCAGCGCCTGCATTGCGACTACTGAATGCGCATCGAGGACGGGCTGCAACCCGCCCCGGACCGCACCAGTGGTCTGCTCGACAATCTCCTCCTCCTCGGCCCGGCTGGGGTAGCTGACCCGGAGCTCGAGCATGAACCGGTCGAGCTGCGCCTCGGGCAGGGGATAGGTGCCCTCCTGCTCGATGGGGTTCTGGGTGGCGAGGACGAAGAACGGATCGGGCAAGGGATAGGTCGTTCCGGCGGCGGTTACCTGATGCTCCTGCATTGCCTGGAGCAATGCAGCCTGGGTCTTGGGAGGCGTGCGGTTGATCTCGTCGGCCAGGACGACATTGGCGAAGATCGGACCCTGTACGAACCGGAAGGCCCGCTTCCCGGTGGTGAGGTCTTCCTCGATGATATCGGTCCCGGTGATGTCGCTGGGCATCAGGTCGGGTGTGAACTGCACCCGATTGAAGGTCAGCTGGAGCGCCTCGGATACCGTCTGAACCATGAGGGTCTTGGCCAGCCCCGGAACTCCGATCAGCAGGGCATGACCGCCCGCCAGGATGGCGGTAAGGATGCCGTCCACCACATCTTGTTGGCCCACGATTCGTTGGGACACCTGGGACCGTAGCCTGGTCACAGCGGCGACCAGCCGCTCGAGCTGTTGGACGTCGTTCTCGGGGGTCGCGGCTGTGGAGATCTCGGTAACGGTCATCGGCTCCCATAGATTGGAAGGAACTGAGGAAGATAAGCCTGGAAGCTATCAGCTATCAGCTATCAGCTATCAGCTATCAGTTGAGCTTGCGAAATTTTTCACAAGCCAATAGGTTAGCCGCGTGAATGCCCCAGACCCCGGGCGTAGACCCGCTCCCGGGCCAATGCGGTACGCCGGGTTAGGCATCCAGTTAGCCGTGACCCTGCTGGTGTTCGTCTTTGTGGGCCACTGGGCGGACCAGAAGCTGGGCACCAACGGCATTCTCACCATGGTCGCGGCCTTCGTGGGCTTCGGCGGCAGCATGTACTCGCTGATCCGGGCGCTTAACAGCAAGGACGACAAGGGCGAGTGACCCTGGGCCGGCGGTACCTGCTCGGAGTCGCCATGATCGGCGCCGCCGGCGGCGGTCTCCTCCCAGTCGTTCCCGAAGAAGTACGGGCCGAAGTCGCTTGGGGGCTCGGCACTGGACTGGTGCTCCAGACGCCGCTCGGGTGGTGGGCGCTCCGGAGTATCGGGACCGAGCGCTTTCTCCTGGTCTGGGTTGTGGGGATGCTGGTTCGGCTCAGCGTGGTCGGTATCGCGGGCCTGGTGGTGATACCCGCTCTGGGTAGACGTGCCGGAGCGATGTTGGGATCCATGGTTGCCGTTCTGGTGGCCCTGCTGCTGTTCGAGGGATTCACCGCATTTCGAGAACACACGCAGGAATACGAGCGATGAGACGACTGGGTTACCGGCTGGCGTTCTCGGTGGCGATCGGCACCGCGCTGAGCGCGGGTGGGCTCCGGGCTCAGGAGCATGAACCCGTTTCCCAGGCGGCCCGGGAGGCCGTGGCACCCGGGAGTCAGCAGGGAGCGAGCGAGAATCGGATCGACATCATGCGCCACATCGGGGACAGCCACGAGGTGGATACTCCCTTCGGCTGGCTCGAGCTTCCCCGATGGGCGCCCTTTCGCGTCGGCGGGCTCACCATCGATCTCTCGCCTACCAAGCACCTGGTCTTTCTGTTGCTGGCCGCGGTAATTGTGGCGCTCACCTTCATCCTGAGCGCCCGTGCGATCGCCGCCGCGCAGGCACGAGGCCGCCCCGCGAAGGGCTTCCCCGGGGCGATGGAGGCTATGGCGCTCTACATCCGGCAGGAGGTGGTGCTGCCGAATGTAGGCCCGCATGGCGAGGGCTACGCTCCGTACCTGCTCACGCTCTTCTTCTTTATCCTGACCATGAACCTGCTGGGCCTCCTGCCTTGGGGCGCCACTGCCACGGGCAACATCGGGGTGACAGCCGCCTTAGCGGTGATCGCGTTTCTGGTCATCGAGGTCACCGGCATGCGCACCTTGGGCCCGAAAGGCTACCTGCACACGATTTTCTATCTGCCGCCCGGTCTCCCCGGCGGCGTCGGCGGGAACATCCTCAAGGTGGTGCTGCTGGTCGTGATGACGCCGATCGAGCTGATCGGCAAGCTGGCCAAGCCATTTGCGCTGGCGGTCCGGTTGTTCGCGAACATGACGTCGGGGCACGTGCTGGTCCTGGCCCTGATCGGGCTCACCTTCCTGTTTCAGAGTTATGCAGTCGGGATCGGAGCCTCGGTACTAGCGACGGGTGTCATGCTGCTGGAGCTCTTCGTGGGTTTCCTGCAGGCGTTCGTGTTCACGCTCCTCACGAGCGTGTTCATTGGATTGATGAGGGCGGAGCACTAGGAGCGGCGGGAGCGCTTTGCGCGGCGGGAGTGGCGCGAGCGGCGGGGCCCCCGCCGTTCCCGCCAGCGGAGCTCCCGCCGTTCGTGCCCTGATCGAATAGGGATGCAGGTCTAGTTGAATTCCGATGCCCCGCGCGCCCGCGCGGCATCGGCAAGGTACTCCGCCGAATGGCGGACGACGCCCGCTGTTCCAGGCCGCGGTGGCCGGGGACGTCGGCGGGTCACCGTGGCGAGTTCGCGCCGGGAGACGCGAGCCACGCGCGGCGGGCGCAGCCGACATCGGATCTCCCGATGACTCAAGGGAGCACCACATGCTGTACATTCTCGCCTTCCTCCAGGCAGCTGCGGCTGGCGCTGACAAGGGCTATGGCCTGATTGGAGCCGGCCTGGCGGCCGGTCTGGCGGTGGTAGGGGCGGGCATCGGCATCGGCCGGATCGGTGGCTCGGCCACCGAGGGCATCGCCCGGCAGCCGGACGCGACGGCGCGGATCCAAACGGCCATGATCATCGCGGCCGCGCTGGTCGAAGGCGTCGCGCTCTTCGTGGCGGTGATTGCATTCCTGATTCAGGGGAAGATTTCGTACTAAGTCGGGAGGCGCGGGTCACGGGTCGCGAGTCAGCAGACTGACGACTCGCGACCCGTAGCCCGCCCTCCATCGGAGATCACAATGCTGTCGCTAACTATCGCCCTCCAGGAAGAACCGCACCCTACCTCCGGCCCACTCTCGGTCGAGCCCGGGCTGATGATCTGGACGGTGGTCGTCTTCCTGCTGCTTCTCGCTGTCCTCAAGAAGGTCGCCTGGCCCGCGGTGCTCGGGGCTGTGGAGGCTCGGGAGAAGGCGCTGGAAGAGCAGATCGCCGAAGCCGAGCGCAACCGGGCGGAAGCGGCAGCGCTTTTAGCAGAGCACAAGAAGCTGATCGCGGACGCCAAGGCCCAGGCGCATGGGATCATCGTCGAAGCGCGTTCGGTGGCCGAGAAGGAGCGGGCCTTGGCTATGGAGAAGACCAAGCAGGAGCAGGAGGAGCTCTTAGCACGGGCACGCCGGGAGATCGCAGCAGAGCGCGATCGGGCGGTCCAGGAGCTTCGCCGAGAAGCGGTGGATCTTTCCCTCGCCGCCGCCTCCAAGTTGATCGGGGAGCGACTCAGTGGAGAAACCGATCGCAAGCTGGTGATGGATTATCTCGCCACCCTGGACGCCGGACATTGAGAGACGAGACCATCGCCCGCAACTACGCCGAGGCGCTGTTCGATCTCGGTGAACGCAGCGGGCAGACGCAAGGGTACGCCGACTTGATCGACGCCGTCGCGGCCGCGGTGGAGACCACGCCTCAGGTCCAGGGCGTGCTCATGTCTCCTCGGGTACCCAAGTCGGAGAAGTCGCGAATTCTGGCAGCCGCTCTCCAGGATACACCCCGGCAATTTGTGCTCTTCCTTCAGGCGCTGGTGAAGCGCGGTCGGCAGCAGCTGCTCCGGGAGATCGCGAGTGAATACCACAAGCTCCTGGATATCAAATTCAATCGCGTGCGAGCCGGTGTGACCCTGGCCCGGCCGGCCGACGAGTCCTTGAAGAAGAGCATCCAAGAGCGGCTCAGCCAGCAGCTCCGCAAGGAAGTCCTGGCGTCGTTTTCGGTCGATCCGGAGATTCTGGGCGGGGCCGTGGTCCGGGTAGGGGAGCGAATCCACGACGGATCGATCCGGCGGCGAATGACGCGGCTCAGGAGGCAGCTGGTTTCGCGGTAGGGCCGCCCTACCGCCCTACAGTCACGCAGCCGTGTCGCGGCGCGGTCGGTCGAACGAGGGTTGGGAGACTTGACTGGTCACCGGCGCCGGCTTCGTGCCGAGCTGAATCATCAGTACCGCGCCCAGGATCAGGACCATCGCCGCAATGGTGCGGATGGTGATCGCCTCGTGCAGGATCAGCCAGCCAAGCAGGACCGCCACCACCGGATTGACATAGGCGTAGGTGCCCACCACGGTGGCCGAGGCGTGCCTCAGAGCATAGGCATACGCCGTGTACCCCACGATAGATCCGAAGATTATGAGATACCCCAGGGCCAGCATGGGGCGAGTCTCCAAGTGCCAGGCGGGTCCCTCACCCAGCAGGAGTCCCAGCGCGATGATCACGGTCCCACCCACGATCATCTGCATCGCCGATGCGGCGAATGGCGAGGTATCGGTCTTGTTCCGCTTGGAGTAGACCGTACCGAGGGCCCATGACGCCCCCGCCAACGTCAGGGCGATGGGTCCTTTGAAATCGGCGCTGAAGATTTCGCCCGGGGTCACTCCGGCCAGCAACGCGCTGCCCAGAAAGCCGAGTGCCAAACCCATACCCACGCGCGAAGTGAAGACCGTGGTTCCTCCCGGCACTACCACGTCGAAGAACGCGGCCCAGAGCGGCATCGCAGCGATGAACACACTCGCTCGCCCCGACTCCACGAACTGTTCGGCCCAAACCACGACGGCGTTCCCGCCCATGAGCAGCAGCACGCCGGTGATCCCCTGGATCCGCCAATCACGAAGGCTGTGGGGCAGGCGGTCGCCGGTCGCGAGGACGACGAATGCCAGCAGCACCCCGGCGATGAGAAACCGCACGCCCGCAAACAGCATGGGAGGAAGGTCCCGCACTCCGATACGGATCGCGAGGTAGGTGGAGCCCCAAAAGATGCACACCAACAGATAGGCAATCAGCGCCCTGCCCCTGAGGCCAGCCATATCAGTCGAGCTCCACCGGGGTAATGCCGGGCTTCTCGAAGACAGACGAGAGCACGATGGTTGTGCGGGTGCTCGCTGGTCGCCCGGATTCGCGGACCACACGAAGGACCTGCTCCAGGCTGGCAAGCGATTCCGCGGCGACCTTGAGAACGTAGCAATCCTCTCCCGCCACGTGGTGACACTCGAGCACGTGCGGGTTGGCCGCGAGCTCCTCGACCCGAGGCTCGGAGGCGATCCCATCCGAGGCGGGGTACCGCACAGCGACGAACGCGGTGACGGGGTATCCCGCCTTGGCGCGATCGAGACGGGCCGAGTATCCCTGGATATAGCCCGCCTCTTCCATTCGCTTGACCCGCTCCATGACCGCCGGCCGCGAGAGCCCCACCTCGTCAGCGATAGCCTGGTAACTGGCACGCCCATCGGCGACGAGGAGTTGGAGGATCCTGCGGGAGATGGGGTCCAGCGGCGGGCTCATGGGCGACTCCTGCATCAGCGGTTCGTTGTCGGAATGTAGGCGAGGCAGGCTTTTCGTCAATCCTAGATCTTGCTTTCAAACTATCTGCAGGAGTAGGTACTTGACGCACAACGAATCGTAAGTAGAATGCTTGACGGGCAGTAGGGCGCTGGCGAGATTTGGGGAGTAGGGCCAAATCGTTGCAGGCTACTTTTGTAGCCTCAACGGCTCCGTCAACGTATTGACACAGGCTCCACAAGTAGCCTAATGTGCACTTCGGTTAACCGGATTTGATGTTGACGTTAACCGTACTGCGTGCGGCGGGAGTCGAACCCGCAACCTGTCGCCAGGACCAGCTTCCAGGGCTGGAGCGTTTACCAGTTTCGCCACGCACGCGGCCAGCAGGACACCGGGGTTTTCCAGGCCCCGGAGAAGCAAGAGGCCCGCTGTCTCAGGTCTGGAGTCCCAAGACAGCGGGGGTGGAGCGGTGAAGCACGGCGGTTTTGGAGGCCGCCGATCAGGGCCAGAGCGTTCTAAGCGCTCTGGCTTTTCTGTTGTATCCAGAATCACCAGAGACTAGAGCGTTGTCAAATGCCGGATGTAGTCCGTATCTTGATACCATGAGCAAGAAACCTGAACCAGCGAAGCGGCCACGCGGCCCAGTGCCAGAACGACTGAAGCTCGATGAGGCCGACTGGGAGCGAGCGGTCAGAACGGCCCTCAAGAAACGACCTCCGAGAAAGATTGAAAAGAAAAACGGCCCGCGATGACAGCGGGCCGTTCGACTTCATACCTTTTCGTTGACGAGTCAGGCGTAGCCGGCCAAGGATCTCCCGACGATGCGCATTCTCAATACCTCTGCCTGCTTGGTTGCGCCACGAACGTCGAGGTTTACTGGCGAGAAATTGTACCCGGCGTGACCGCTCTGAAGGTTCGTAATTTCCCCGGACGCGATCCCACTACTTTTGCTCTGCATAGAGAACACGTCATTGGCAGGAAGGGCGTATTTGGCGTTCTCAAGGATGAGGCCCGACGGGCGATGTTCGACGCGGACATTCTCACACTCTACCGCGAGCTGCCTTACGTGCTCGTTGGCGTTGTCGTGGACAAGCTGGCGCACGCCCGGCACCCACGCAGGTTTTACGACAACTCATATCACTGGGCCCTGGCAATGCTGTTAGAGCGCTACTGCGGCCTCTTGCGGGTGTCCCAGAGAGCGGGGAGGGTCATATGCGAAGCGCGGGGCAAGGGGCCTGACAGACTTCTACAGAGAGCCTATCAGCAAATACTCCAAAGGGGCACGCCGCATTATCGACATCCAGCCGCTTTCTTCGCAGAGGTGTTGACTAGTAAGGAAATCAGATTCTTGCCCAAGATCCCACCGGTAGCGGGACTAGAGATCGCAGATGGGCTGGTAAGAACAGTGAAATTAGAAATCCTAGCAGAGAATGCAGGGTCCGATCCCGTCAGCCAGCCATTTCAAGCAGCGATTGAGGGAGCAATCGGCACGAAATGGAATCGACGTTGGGGGACGGGCCGAGTGCGAGGATATGGGAAGGCGTTCTTCACCCTCCCCTGATAGGCAAATGAAAAGGGCCGGGGGACGACGGCACCCAGCCCAGTCCACGATAGCCCATACGGGCGTATCTCCCTCCAGACGACACTTCGCTGGATTGACTTGACAATAGGGCCCCGCGCCGCGAGTGGCAAGCGTCCCGGGGGTATCCAGGAGGGGTGCTTGACAGATGCCTGTGCGTCAAGTATAATATTGTATGCGCAAGGGAGAGCGGAAACCTCAAGGGCCGGTCGGCGGCGATAAGTCCGAAGTCGTTGCAGCACTGCCAGTTGCCTGCTCCGATGAACGGGCAGCGGTCGCGTTCATGGAGCGCCAGCGGTGGGGCGAGACTCCCGCCTGTCCCCGCTGTGGGGATACCGATGTAGTCCAGATGAGGGCAAAGGATGGAAGTCGGAACGCCCGCTATCTCTGGCGCTGCCACGGCTGCAAGCAGCAATTCACCGTCCGGGTGGGCACGATCATGGAAGATTCACCGATCGCGCTCCGTCATTGGTGCTATGCGTTCTGGGCTGCGTGCGCTGGTAAGAAGGGCGTGAGTGCCTTGCAGATTCAGCGACAGACCGGCCTCAGCTACAAGTCGGCCCTGTTCATGATGCACCGGATTCGCTACGCCATGACACCGGACTTTGCCCCGCCCAAGCTCTCAGGGATCGTGGAAGCGGATGAGACCTACGTGGGCGGGAAGAAGCCCCATCTGACCCGTGAGCAGCGGTTAGAGCTTCGTGCCCAGGGCTACAAGCGGATGCCCAAGGGACCGGATACCAAGACGCCCGTCATGGCCCTGGTGCAGCGCGGCGGTGAGGTGCGGGCGATGGTCGTTCCGACCATCACGGCCAACAACGTGCGCGAAGTGCTGGTGAGGAACATCGACCCATCGGCGCGGCTCATGACCGACGACGCAAAAGTCTATCGCAGGGTCGGCAAGCCATTCGCCTCGCACGAATCGGTGAACCATTCACTGTATGAGTACGTGCGCGGGGAGATTCATACCAACACGGTCGAGTCGTTCTTCTCTCGGCTCAAGCGGCAGCTCTACGGAACACACCACGCCGTAAGCCCGAAGCACCTGCACCGCTACGTCGCAGAGGTGGCGTTCAAGCACAACACCCGCTGGTTTGAAGATGGAGAGCGGACGGTGCGGGCGATCCAGGGTGCGGACGGGAAGCGGCTGCGGTACAAGGAGCCAATCCGACACTAATCGGACTTCTCTCGGAGAAAGTACAGCGTCCCCCCCGGCCAGATTGAGAGTTCATACGTTTTTGGCCCGCCCGCCATTGCCGGGACAGAGACCAGCGTGAGATCGATCGAGAGAACCGGGGCAGGGTGGTCGGGGAGTTGGCGGGCTTCTCGCACCCCCATCTTGCTGGTCGCCACATCGTAGAAATGGAACGGCGTCACGTTCGGATCGTGGTCCCCCGATACCGCACCTAGCATCACCCGGTCTTCATCGCCTGTGGCAATCTCAGTCTTGTCAGTTAAAGTCGTCTCCCAAATCCCCTCGAAGTGCGATCCCGCTGAGACTGAAGGAAACTCCTGTGCGTGGGTGACCATGAGACGCGCCCTAAAGGTGGCGGGTGCGCCTGTATTCCGCACTATCACATAGGGGCCTTCCTCCATGACAGCCACCAGAGGCTTTGCCGCCGTCGTGTCCTTTGCCGGTGCGGGCTCGGGGCCACCTTTAAGCGCGGGAATGCCGGCATCCAGTTCAACGGACTCGTCATGGCGTTTACGCTCCCCTGTGAGCAGGAAGGCTCCCAGGCCAACCAAGGCAAAGATAAGGGCAACAAGGAACGCCGCGACTGGCCTATGCATGCTTGAAAGTAGCGCCCGAACAACGGGCACATTGAGGACGATTAGCAGGATAATCAGGAGGCAGACACAATCAGCCAACCGATGCCAGACCGGCGCCTTCGTCATGCGGTGAGCCAGTACGACCGGCACGAACGCCAACAGAGCGGTCCATAGGATTCCGCTATCCATGACGCAACAATACCCCCTGCCGCAACCCCGTGCGGCAACGGGCCTTCAAACCATGTGCAGATACCGCTAGGCATCCAACGAAACGTCAGTAGCACTAACGTCTTAGTCGAGCACGCTGTGAGGGTCGTAATTCACCTCGTGGAGCTCGAGCAGGTAGAGGTATTCCGCGGTAAAGTTCCG
>UEXR01000421.1_pt1 | contig 23588 bp, 18 predicted proteins | sample 4301101 | NCBI WGS metagenome assembly UEXR01 (sample SAMEA4773180, study PRJEB27434) | metagenome | biome: 2259; feature: agricultural soil; material: soil | place: USA | collected 2014-09 | depth 0.25 m
TCCTAAGCAAGACGAAGGGCTATTCCGCGACGGGGGAAGCGTGGAGAGCAGCTCACCGGGTGGCCGAGCACTCCTTCGAGGAGGTGCCAGGATCGCGCCAGCTCCGGTTTCCCGCATTTGGTACGGTTAATGCTTTGCGCGGCGGGTCTCGCAGTGATCGGCGGACGCTCAACCCCCAATGTCCCCGTTCCCCCACTATCGTACACTCGCAAAGGGCTGCCTCGCGTTCGTGCTGACGCTGGGGATACTCCCTGGGTGCGCGCGAGTTCCTATCCGTCTGGACGTGTTTCGACTGCTCCGGGTTCGTGCAGTTCGTCTTCGGTCGTCATGGGGCGGAGCTGCCCCGCACTTCCTCCCAGCAGGTGAGTGCGGGGCGGACTGCGCCCCGCGAGATCACCGCCTTGCAGCCTGGTGAGCTTATGTTCTTCGCTGCGGGGGCCGGGGCGTCGACCACGTGGCGATCTACGCCGGGGACGGGCGCATCATCCACGCGAGCGCGGGCACGGGGAACGTGCGTTACGATGGCATTGACACGGATCGGGGGGAGTGGCTCCTGAGACACTTCGTCACCGCTAGGCGGGTGCTCCTCGGAGTGCAGAGCACCTAAGGCATAGCTAAGTGGCGGCACTCGACGCTGGATTACCTAGCCCCGCTTAGTATGAACTGCGGCTTCATGCCGCCTAACCCGGGTGTCCATCAAAGTGGGGCAACACCAAGCCATATCCCCAGCCTCAGAGACTTCAATCTTCTTCGGCTCCCGCTCGAGCTCAAATTTCCCTCCATTGAGAACGATCCCTCGACCGCCTTGGGATTCCGGCGGTACGTGCTCCAGCGGTGAGTTCGCTTGGTGTCGAGAGCCGTGATTGGAAGGAGTCGATTGAACGTCGGGCAGGCGTAGAGTGCTCGGTACGGAGAGATGCGGCTGAGTGCGTTAGCTCCGATTACAAACAGCCCTCTCTTTGATAGGGTCGCCCCACTCAGCCTTGTTCGTCACGTTTATCGTGACAAGCATTTGAGTCGCGGAAGGCCAGGAGCATCCCCAACAATGTTAAGCTGTAGCCGGAGATTGTGTTAGCAAGTGGAGCGGACCGGGATCGAACCGGCGACCCCCTGCTTGCAAAGCAGGTGCTCTCCCAGCTGAGCTACCGCCCCGAAGATTTTACCGGACTGCAAGTTAAACGGCCTGGACACGCCGCCCAAGATGGCCAGTGAGCTAAGATGTGTGCAAGAACGGGCTCGAAACACGCCTTCTTCTGCCATAGCTCGAACCCGCCAAGCACGACCGACAACATAGTGGCCTCGTCGGGTTGCTGGTAGCAACGCTGGATGGTGATTGTGAACTTCCAGCCGCCTGCTACGGCGACGTCAGTTACTGGAAGGTGCTTTCTGCTCGTAGCCCAGCCGCGCCGGAAGGCATGGAACAGGGAACCCCCCGCCGAGCTGCCGAAAGGTAGGTCGGCGTTTGTGTCATTGGCGCGATGACAGGCATGCGCCCGCTTGAATTCGGCTTGACGAGCGGACGCGAGTCATTGCGCACCACAGGAGTTAACATGCCCAGTAACAAACCTGGCCGGCGGTGGCCGGTGCCGGCTGGCGGCGTAGACCTGGCTACCGAGGGAATTACGTTGACGGACACTGGTCATCGCCAGCCTCGGGCCCTCTGGAGCAAGAGGTCGCGCGTTCGAATCGCGCCGGGCCCACTCTGGAAGCTCCGCCCCCGCTTCGACTTCGGTCGGGCGGGGGTTCCCATTCCTGTCCCCGCGCCTCGGTCTCCGCAGCCGTCTACGCGGGCTCGGAGGTGGCGGGATCCGGCCGCACCGCCTGTTCAGTTCGCCGCGGGAAGCTGGCGGCATGGAGGAGTACCTGCAGTGTCTCGGTGGCGCACCGTTGCCAGGTGAAGTCCCGGCTGCGGGCACGCCCCGCCGCGATCAGGCCGGAGCGGAACGCCCCATCGTCGAGGACCCGAACGATCCCGGCGGAGATGCTCTCCTCCGATTCCGGGTCCACTAATGCTGCTGCCGGCCCGGCCAACTCCTTGGTGCCGTAGCGGTCCGCCGTCACCAGCGGGCAGCCGGCGGCCATCGCCTCCAACACCGGAAGCGGGCATGCCTCGAAGAGCGAGGGCAGCAAGAGTGCCTCCGCCATCTGGTAGCACGCAGCCAGTTCCTCGTGCTCGATCCATCCGATCCAGCGCACCCACTCCCCAATGCCGAGCGCCTCCGGTTCCCGAATCTCACCTGCCGAGAGAAACCGGTTCTCTCCCCCCGCGACGACGAGCGGGAGGCCCCGCTCTGGACCCACCCGTGCGTAGGCGCGCACCAGGCGGGTGAAGTTTTTCGGCGGGTAGATGGCGCCAGCGTACAGCAGGAAGCGATCAGGCAGGGCGCGCTTCGAGCGGACTTCGGCCAGCCGGACGTCGTCGATCGGCTGGCGGAAGATGTCCCCCACACCGGAGTACACGGTGATGACCCGCTCCGGCGGCACTGGAAGAAACTGCATGACGAGCTGGCGGGTGCCCTGTGAGACGGCGATGATGGCGTCAGTCCGTGACGCATAGCGCGGCACGAGGAAGCGGTGGCTCAGACGGTCTGCGAACTTGGAGGCCCAGGGCATCACATACCAGTCCAGGCCGTGGCAAACCCACACCGCTGGACAGTTTGCCCGCAGGGGGATGGAGTATTTCGGGTTGAAGATCATGTCGATTCGGTGGCGCCGGACGGCCCCAGGTACTGCGAGCTGGTCCCAGGTCAACACGGAACGTGATGGGATGGCGATTTCCTCCACCCCGGCGCATCCATGGTAGGTTCCGACGAGGGTCGGATTTCGGTACAACAGCACAAACTCATGACCGCTCTGAAGGTCGAGGAGCGCCCGGAGGAGCCTATGAGTGTAGACCCGCACCCCGCCCGGGTGCTGGTCGTAGTGGCGTAGCATGACTCCGATGCGCAACTGCCCTTCTCCTTGGGAAACCGCCACCGCTAATACATCCGGCTCCACACCAACCACGGTGCACGTTTCGGCCACCGGCGGAATCCGCGGCGGCCGTTCGATCCTCGAATCGGAGTGCGTCCGGTATTCTGCTCGCCTCGTTTGCGACACTTCAGCTGGTGTTGCCCAATCTATCAGGCTGCCTCGTAGGCGGCTCTCCGGGCAATCACCCTCGACAGCGCCCTGTCGGAAGCTCATGCGCGCTTGGGCAACGTCCTGGCCGATCACGACTGGGACTGGAAAGGTGCGGAGACGGCCTACCGTCAACAGCCGTCAGTCGTGGCCTCCCTAGCGCGGATATGAGAAGGATCGGTGAGCCTAGATGGCGAACTTGGTTACACCGAGGAAGCGGGTCGGCCTAGCTCCCGCTCACCAGGCTCGAAGCGCGGGTTGCCCCGGAGCGGCGCGAAGGTGGGATTGGTCTTGAGCCAGCCGGGCGAGAGGTAGTACGGGATCTTGAGCAGCGGCTCGAGCAGGTCCAACGCCTTATCGTACTCCCCAAGGAGGATGTACATGCGGGCCCCCTGATGCTGGTTGTACGGCCCATTCACCGCGTCCTTCTTCACCGGCCGAAGCGCCATGCCCGCAGCGGGCCGGTTCTTGTCGGCAGCGACCGGTTTTTTTCTGCAGTGAACCGATCTTTCTCCGCAGCGACCCGGTTCCTGTCGGCAGCGACCTGATTCTTTCTCCAGCGACTCGATTTCCTTCTGCAGTGATCCACTTCTTTTCTGCAGCGACCCACTTCTTTCCTGCAGCAACCCGATTCTCTTTCGCAGCGAACTGGTTTTTCCCGCAGCGACCCGGTTTTCCCGGCAGGAAAGCACCAACGGGACGCCGAAAGCAGCTCTATGCCGGCGGGGGCCCTTCCGGGGTCACATACGCCGCCGTAATCCCCCCGTCCACCCGGAAATCCGCCCCGGTGATAAACGAGGACTCATCGGACGCAAGAAACAGCGCGGCTTGCGCGATCTCCCGAGCCTCGCCGAAGCGGCCCATGGGAATGTGCACCAGGCGACGCTGCCGCTTTTCTTCGGTCGAGAGAAACTTCTCCAGCAGGGCCGTGCGTACTGGACCCGGCGACAATGCATTGGCTCGAATGTTTTCCCGTGCGTGGATGACCGCGATCTCCCGGGTCATCGCCAGCACGGCGCCCTTGGACGCGGTGTAAGCGATCTGAGGCGTCGCAGCGCCCAGCGTCGCCACGAAGCTCGCCACGTTGATGATGCTCCCGCCGCCCGCCTTCCGGAGATAGGGAATTCCGGCCCGGCAGCAGCGCGCGACGCCCTTCACATTGATGTCGAGCACCAGGTCCCAGATATCGTCGCTGGTATTCACTACGCCATCATCGTCTCCCGGAGAAACGCCGGCGTTGTTATACAGCACGGTGATCTTCCCGAACACCCGGGCAGTTTCGGCATACATTCGCTCGACCTCCGCCGTGGAGCGCACGTCCCCCGGGATAAACTGTGACCTGCCGCCCGCCGCCCGAATTTCCGCCGCGACGGTTTCTCCCGCTTCAGCGTTCACGTCGTTCACCACGACGGCCGCGCCCTCCTTGGCGAACAGACGGGCCGCTTCCGCGCCGAGCCCCGCTCCGGAGCCGGTGATGACCGCGACTTTGCCATCCAGACGTCCCATGGGCTCTCCCAGCCGGGCTCAGGCGCGTTCGAAGTTGCGGAGCAGATCGACGTCGCTGACCCGCCGATCGTACACCATCTGCTCCTGCCGAGCCGTATTCACGTAATGGTCCACCACCACGTCCCCGAATGCCTCGCGCGCGATCCGGGACTCTTCCAGCAGCCGGGCGGCTTGGTAGAGCGACTTCGGTACCTCACACACGTTGGGATCGGTATAAGCGTCGCCGCTATAGATGCCCTCGAACTCGAGTTCATGAGTGATCCCGTGGATCCCCGCCGCGATGGTTGCCGCGAACGCGAGATACGGATTGGCATCGGCGCCCGGACAACGATTCTCCACCCGGATCGCCTTGGGCGAGTGACCGAGAAGGCGGAGACCGCAGGTGCGATTGTCCACTCCGGCCACGAGGCGGGTAGGCGCGAACGTTCCCGCCATGTAGCGCCGGTAGCTGTTCACGTAGGGCGCGTAGAACACGCTCAAGTCGCGTCCGCAGGCGAGCTGCCCCGCCACCCACTGCTGCAGCCGCCGAGACATGTGTGCCGGAGCGCTCTTATCGTAGCCCAGCGGCTCGCCGGTCTTCTTGTCCCAGAGCGAGCTGTGCAGATGGAACGAGCTACCCGCGTAGCCGCCGTTCCACTTGGCCATGAAGGTGACCGACTTGCCCATCAGCGCGGCGACTTCCTTGACGCCATGCTTGAAGATGACGTGATGATCGGCCATCAGCACCGGCTCCTGATGCGCCAGGTTCAGCTCCTCCTGGCCCGGTCCCCACTCGCCTTTGGAGTTCTCCACCTCCAGGCCCAGGCTGTCCATATGGCGCCTGAGCGCCTGCATGAGCGGCTCCTCCTTGCTGGTCTGGAGAATGTGATAGTCCTGGATGTAACGGCCGACGGGGTCGAGCCCGCGAAAGCTTTTGTCGAAGGCCTGCTCGTAGGTGTCGTTGAAGACGTAGAACTCGAGCTCGGAGGCGACCCGAATCGTGAGTCCCAGCTCGGCCACCCGCTGTACCTGCGCCTGCAGCACCTGCCGCGGTGCGACCGGTAGCGGCTTGCGATCCTTCCCTTCCACGTCACCCAGCACCAAGGCGGTCTTGTCGAGCCAGGGAATGACGACCAGGGTGGAATGGTCCGGCCGGACCATGAAGTCCCCGTACCCCTGCCCCCAGGAGAACAGCTCATAGCCGGGGAGAGGCTCGTTCTCGATGTCGCAGCCAAGCAGGTAGTCACAGCCCTCCCAGCCCTCCTGAGCCGCGGCAAGGTAGGTACGGCCGGTATACCGCTTGCCGACCAACCGCCCCTGCTGGTCCGGGAAGACGGCGAGCACGGTGTCGATCGACCCCTGATCCACCATGCGCCGCAACTCGCCGACGGCGCAGGTCTTCATGGGGCGGTCTCGAAGTAGATGTTCTTGATGTCGGAGTAGTGCTCCAGGGCGTGCATCCCGAGCTCACGCCCGAGACCCGATTGTTTGAATCCGCCGAAGGGAGCCTGGAGATGGACACTGGAAGACGAGTTGACCGACATGACGCCGGTGCGTACTGCCGACGCTACTCGCAGGCCGCGCTTCAGATCATTGGTCCAGAGCGACCCTGACAGCCCGTAGATCGTGTCGTTGGCGATGGCGATCGCCTCCGCCTCGGTGTCGAAGGGGATAATGCTGGCGACCGGGCCGAAGATCTCCTCGTCCACGATCCTCATGCCTCGGCTCGCATCCGCGAACACAGCCGGGCGGAGGAAGTATCCCGGTCCATCGATTCGCTGTCCGCCGCAGACCAGACGCGCGCCTTCCTGTCGTCCCACAGCGATGTACCGCTCGGTGACTTCGCGTTGGCCGGTCGAGATCACCGGTCCCATCTGAGTCTTCTCGTCGAGCGGATTGCCCACGACCGTCCCCTCGGCCGCTGCTCGCATTGCATCCACGAACTCAGGATAGATCGAGCGCTCCACAATGGTCCGCGAGCGGGCGCAGCAGTCTTGCCCCGCGTTGGCGAACACCGATGCGGCCGCCTCGCCCGCGGCTTGCGTGACGTTCACGTCGCCGAACACGATGCACGGGGACTTGCCACCCAACTCGAGTGAGACCCGCTTGATCGTCTGGGCTGCAGCGGCCATGATGGCTCGCCCGGTCGCGGTCTCGCCGGTAAAGCCGATCTTGGCGATGTCGGGGTGCGATGACATCGCGGCGCCGATCGCAGCGCCGGGTCCGGGCAACACATTCAGCACCCCGGGCGGAAGGCCCGCCTCCAAGGCAAGCTCGCCCAGCCGGAGCGCGCTGAGGGGTGTGAGACTCGCCGGCTTGAGCACGACCGTGTTCCCGCAGGCCAGCGCCGGGCCCACCTTCCAGGTGGCAATCACCATGGGAAAGTTCCATGGCACGATCAGACCCACTACGCCGAGCGGAACCCGCAGGGTGATATCAATGCCGCCCTTTTTCACCGGGATGGTTTCACCGAAGTGTTTGTCAGCGGCGCCGGCGTAGTACCGCAGCGTGTCCGCGACATGGTTCGCTTCCCAGCGGGCGTCACCGATCGGCTTACCGACGTTGCGCGCCTCCAATACCGCGAGCTCCTCGGCGTGGGCGCGCACCAGATCGGAGAACTGGAAGAGGATTTCGGCTCGGGCCACCGCGGTCAGGGCGGCCCACGAGGGAAACGCAGCCTTCGCGGCGGCAATCGCGGCCTCGAGCTCAGCCGGGCCGGCCGCGGCGACCTCCTCGAACGGCTCGCCCCGTGCCGGCTCGACCACGCGGATGACACCCTGGCCGGCTGGGCGCCGACCCGCGATCAGCAGATTTCGCATCGTCGGCTAGGCCTGGAAAGCGAGTTACGGCGCCACGGGAGCGGCTTCGGCAGAACGACCGTCGGTGGACGGTGGGTTGGCCGGCCCGATCAGGGGCCCGATGCGCTGGGAAAGTGCCGGCACCAGGCTGCGCACGAAGGTAGCGGTCAGATGACCGCGGTCGCGATAGACCACCATGCCGCGCTGCACCGGCTCACACACGACAGGACCGCAGACCAGGTTGGAGAGATCCACGGTGAACACATGGGGCAGACCGCTCGCTGCCCGCTGCTCGAGCTGATAGATCTCGGGATAAACCGCGGCATCGCGTTCGAAAGTGCATGCACGCGGCCCCCATCCGAAATAGGCAGCCCGCGAGAGACAAAGAGGTACATCGGTTTTGGCCCGAGGGGAATCGCGCAGGAGAACCCCGCGGACCTCGGCCGAGTCAAGGCTCACGAAGGTCGTGCGAATGCCGTCCTCCCACTGATCATATGACAGCTGGGATACACCGTCGGATTCACCGGGGCGCTTGACGTACCCTACCGAGCTGGCCATCACGACCAATGCCGGCCGCAGCTCCATGATCCTATGCAGCGCCAACCTCCGCCAGAGGGCGCACTCCGCCTGCTCCCCTTTGCCTCGTGGATGGTAGAACGCAACGTTGGCCACGGGACAACTTGCTCGCACCATCGTGATGAGCCGCCAGTGACGCTCGATTGCTACCTGTTCCAGCGCAGGAAACCATTGCGCCGCGTGAGAATCGCCGAAGAGAACCAGCGTGGTAGCCGACGCGGAGTCTCCAAAGACGCACTGCCGCAGACCTTTGCGGGCTTCACTCATGAAGCATCCGAGACGCCTCAATGATGGGCCGTCGCCTACGGCCTCGGCGAACGATCGCTGCGGCGCGCGGCTCAGCAGCCGGTCGGCGTACTTGCTAGACCCAAGGCCGAACACCACCCCGGCGATGGACAGGACGGCGGCCAGGGCGAGTGAGAAGCGGGGACGCGGCACCAGCGCGGGGTGAAACCGGATCCGGTTTTCGACCAGAGAAAAGGCCACCGCGGCCGCGGCGAGCGAACTCACCGCACAGAGTGCCCGGCCTGGGACCGCAAGGTCCGGCGTGACCGCAAGCGCCAGGACCAACACCGGCCAGTGCCACAGGTACCAGGAGTAGGAAAGCCGGCCCAGATGCTGGAGCGGCACGGAGCCAAGCGGCACGCCCACTCCAATCCCGGGCATTCCGGTCCCGGCCAGGAGCATGCCAACCGTACCAATCGCAGGGACAACCGCCCAGGGACCGGGGAAGAGCAGATCGCCGGACAGGGTCATGGCTCCAATGAGGACAGCCGCGAGCCCTCCCCAGCCTAATGCGCGACACAGCCCGGGCCGGTCCCGAAGGGTGGCTACGGGCACCAGGCACGCCAGTCCCCCGATGCCAAACTCCCACGCTCGCAACGGGGACCCGAAGAAGGCCCAGGGCTTCCGCATCACTGTCAGCCACACGCAAGCCGCCAACGAAAGAATGCATACGCCGATGATGAGCCTTACCAGCCTTCCGGCAGGATGACGTCCGCTGAATCCGAGCGCAATCAACATCGGCCACACCAGATAGAATTGCTCCTCGACCGCCAGGGACCAGGTGTGGAGGAAGGGGTCCGAGGCGATGTTCGGGGCGAAGTAATCGGCGGCCAGACGCATGAAATGCAGGTTGCTCACGTAGATCGAGGTCGCGACCGCGGAGCTGGCGTAGCGGGACTGCTCCAGCGGGGAGAGCACCAGCAGACTGGCCACGAGGGTAACGGTCAGGACCAGAATCGCTGCGGGTAGGAGCCGCCGGGTTCGCCTGGCGTAGAATTGCACGAAGCTGATCCGGCCGGTACGGGCGGCCTCCTTCACCAGGAGTTCGGTGATCAGAAACCCGGACAGGACAAAGAAGACGTCGACTCCGGTAAAGCCGCCGCGGATCCCCGGTATGCCAACGTGATACAGCACCACCAAGAGCACGGCGATACCGCGCATGCCCTCGATGTCCGGCCGAAAGGTGCTGTGACCGCTCCGACTGGGTCGGGGAGGCCCGGATGGAGAAGAGGAGATTTTGGAGTCGCCGCCGGCCTGAACCGGTGCGGCGCTCATCGATCCCCTCGGCAGGTCGGCCGGCTCGGGACGGGACCACTCAGTGTAAGACTGTGTAGCGCTGTCACTTGGTTCCCCTGCAAGAGCCGGTGGACCCACGCCGACGACTGGCGTTGTCTTGACAAGAAAGCCCGTGGAAAATAGGAATGCGAAAATGCGGGGACAACCCGAAGTCCATCAGGGTTGCAGCAAGAGAAGTGCCGAAGTCAGCAGCGCGTGAGCGGGTGTGTGGTCCGAATCGCCCATTGCCGGTACCGCAGCCAGAGATACGTTGGCGGCAAGCCCGGCTCCGAAGTCGTGGAGGGGTCTCAACGAGGTCGTTGCAGTGGACGGTGCATCGCTTGTGGGCTCAAAATTCCTTCGGGATGCCGCCGCGGCCGGCACCCTGGCTTGTGGGTGTGTCCGCGCCGTCCGCTTTCGCTCGCGTATTCCCCCCGACGTTAGCTCAAAATCGCCGCGGGCTCAGCGCGGCCTCCAAGAGGCGAGATGCTCCCAAAGGGTTTCGACCATTGGATCGTGCATGCCCCAAAGCTCCAGCGCATGGAAGATCGTCCGCAGGTATTCGACCCCCCTCCCTGCTGTTCCGTGGGCGGCGAGGAGCCCTTCCTCCACCTCGCTGTCGGACCAGCGGCTCGTCTCGCCGATGCGAGGTTGGCTTACCCACACGGTGGCCGGCTGGGTGGAACCGCTCTGGAGCACGACAGGAAGCCGGCGCTTGGCATACTCGGCCTGGTTCTCAGTGGGCTCCAACCGCCGGAGCATTCTGCGCCGATCGGCCCAAGGGACCTGGAAGGCCAATCCCCAGCACTCACCACCTGGAGAGAGCCCGACCATGGGACACGGATGCTGGGGAGTGCCCCACAGCAAGGTGGATGTGTGATTGAACGAACGATGATACCCCGCCAGTCTGGCAGGCTGGGCCTGGTACTCACGCAGCAGCACCTCGCCCATCAGCTCCGCGTACGCGAACAACCAGCTCACCGAGCCTCCCCTGGTTGGGTTAACAGTGGTGTACTATCTGGACTATTTGACCGGCAATTATATCGTATGTCGATCTCCCCGGCCCGGTGCCGGCCGGATCAGGCAACGTTTATGTGAGCCGCCTGGCTATGCCGCGTCCTCCGATTCTGGATCTACTGAAGGCGGTGAACGCCGTAGCACCGGCCCACCGGGAGGTGGCAGTCTGGTGGTATGTTCCGCCCAGCCCCGATCCGGGTTCCGCTTCCAACAGCCCCCAGCCTGCCGAACTGGTTCTCCAGACCGATCACGACGCAGTGGCCGACCTGGACACGATTCGCAGCAGGCTGGGGGGTCTCCTGGGCGACGCCGGCGTAGTGGTGCGCTCTCATCGGGGCGCGGCCGAGCCCCATCATCTCTACCGTCTGTTGAGTAGAAACCCATGACCCTGCACCTCGAGTGGTTGCCATTGCTCGGCTATCTCGAGTCACTCTTTGCTGAGAGCTCGCCGCGAAAGATCGAACCGAGACAGGCGGGTCATGGGCCCGAGACAATGAATCGGCTCTACCTCCAGTGCATGCGAGACCACGAGCGGAAGGCCGGCCTTTTGTACCTCCGGGATGGGCGCTGGGAATCACTTCCCGACTGGCGGCTGGACCGCTGGGTGATTCGACTCGCGCTGTATCTCCAGGAGCGCGTCGGCGTTTCGTCCGGCGATCGGGTCGCGGTGGTCTCCGAGCTCAGGCCCCAGGCGGTGGTAGCCGACTTCGCGGGATTGGGACTGGGCGCCGTTTCGGTCGCGGTTGACGCCGGGGTTCCGGCCAACAGCCTCGTCGCATCCCTCATCGACGTGGGTCCCAAGGTCATCTTCGCGTCGCCGGCTGGACTCGAGAAACTGGACGGGGGCACTTTACGTCTGCCGGGACTGGAACAGGTCATCGCCTTGGATTCGAAGACGGTGGAGGAAAACGTCATCCGGCTCGAAGCCGCGCTGGAGCTGGGTGGTACGCTCGACACTGCCGAACGAGCTCAGACATTTCGGGCGACGGCCCGCGCGGTCGAGCCTGGTCGGGCGGCGCTGGTGCACTATGAGGGAAGCGAGAACCGAGAGCCGCAATGGCAGGAGCTGAGTCAGGGCGAGGTCGTTCAGCGAATCGAGGCCATCTGGCAAGCCCAGGAGCCAGCCGCGGGTGACCGGGTTTACCTGGTGGGGCCGGAGCTGACGTTGGCAGTTCGGCTGACTCTTTACGCCTCTCTCGGTGACGGTTACAGCACGACGGCACTAGCTTCATCTTTGGGCACAGCCGCGGAGCTCGCCGAGCTCCGGCCCGATCGGATCATCGCATCGCCTCGGGTCCTGGCCGAGGTCGTGCGCCGTGCCCGAGCCGCCCCGGCTCCGCCGACCCCTCGCGGTTGGCGCTGGCGAGCGGCACGGCTGTTCCGCCAGGACGGAGAGCCGGCGATACAGCAGGCGATTCGGAACGTGCTCGGCGGTCAGGTGCGGAGGATCAGCCCTACGGGGCCGGTCGATCCCACGCTAGCCGCCAGCCTGCAGGGTCTTACTCTCATCGGGCCGCCTGTCGGGCGGACCGCGCACGTGTGGACGGGATCAGAAAGAGGTGACACGTGAACGAAATCCTTGCAGCAACTGTCCGGGAGCTCGCGAATGCGGGATGGCACGCATTCCAGGCGGTCAATACTGCGGTACCCGAGAGCGAATCGCTCCAGCCGGGGTGGGCACCCGGCCCTCTGCTCAAGAGTCGCGAGCGAACCAAACCTCCCCTGGGTTGGCCCCGGGAAACCGACTCCCTTTGCCCCCGATGTGTGGTAGAGACTCGCAATGCCATCATCCGCGGTGAGCGGGATCTCGCCGAGCTGGTCAATGGCCGGGTTGGGGAGATCAAAGCGACGATCCTGGAGGAAAACGGCCGCGTCGTCATGCGCAAGACCTGTCCGATTCACGGGACCTTCGAGGATCTGCTCTCCATCGATGCCGAGTTCACTCGCCTCCTCGAAGCCCGCTATCCCGGGCGGGACTTCCGCACCCGCGGCGACGAGCGGATTCATCGTCACGGCACCTCGTCGATTCGCTTCGGCCGCGGCGCGGTGCTGACTATCGATCTGACCAACCGCTGCAACATGATGTGCAATCCTTGCTTCATGGATGCCAACCAGGTCGGCTACGTCCATGAGCTCACGCTGGATGAGATCAGGCAGATCCTGGACGACTCGATCTCGTTCAAGCCGCGGCGCCAGATGTCGGTCCAGTTCTCCGGCGGCGAGCCCACCATGTCGCCCCACTTCCTCGAGGCCTGTCGCTATGCCAAGGACCTGGGCTATTACTCGGTCCAGGCCGCAACCAACGGGCTGCGATTCGCGCTCGAGCCGGAGTTCGCCTTTCAGGCCAAGGAAGCGGGCTTCGACATTGCCTACTTCCAGTTCGACGGGGTCACCAACGAGGCCAATCGTCATCGTCATATCAGCAATCTGTACGACGCCAAGCTGATGGCCATCGAGAACATGACCAAGGCGGGGATCGACATCACCCCGGTGACCACGGTGGTGAACACGGTCAACAACGCCCAGGTCGGTCCACTGCTGGATTTCGTCATCGACAACTGCGAGAATCTGGGTGGCATCTCGTTCCAGCCGGTCTCGTTTACCGGTCGCGATGAGGACATCAGCGACGCCGACCGGCACCGGCAGCGCTACACCCTCTCCCATCTGGCCCATGATCTGGAGAAGTACTTCGATGGGAAGATCGATCCCTACCGCGACTGGTATCCCTTGGGAGCGGTCGGCGGATTCACCGCGCTCGCCGATCATCTCCGCGGCACCGAGGTGCAGTTCGGCGGGCTGGCCTGCTCCTGCCATCCCAACTGTGGCTCCAGCATCTTCATGGTCGCCAATCCCAAGACCAAGGCGTGGGCGCCGGTCACCCAGTTCTTCGATGTCGACCAGTTCATGAAGGACATCACGGTCATTACCGACACGGCCCGAGGACAGAAGCTGAGCGTGGTGCAGACCGCGCTGGCATTGCTCAAGAACTTCGACCAGCGCAAGGCGCCTTCGGGGCTGACTCTTCCTGACTTCATCAAGATCCTGAACCGGAAGTCCGGCGGGGCCATGAGCAGGGGCAAGAAGCCCGAGTTGGGCGATTGGAAGCTCATGTGGGTCGGCGGGATGTGGTTCCAGGACCTGTGGACCTACGACTTCCGCCGCACCGAGATGTGCGTCATTCCCTATGCCACCCAGGAGGGTGAGATCTCCTTCTGCGCCTACAACACCGGCGTGGGTTGGCGGCAGATCGTGGAGAACATGCACATGGTGGCCACCACGAAGGAGTGGTTCCAACAGCGAGGCCGGCACAAGATCTACGCCGGCGATCGTCCCATGGAGCTGCCCAGCCGGTCGCTACCCGTGGTGAATGCTCCGGCGGAAGCCGGCGCGGCAGCACACAGTTGCTCGTGCCACTGAACTGCGGTGAGCAGTGAGCCGTAAGAAGTGAGAAGTAAGACGTGAGAAGTGAGAAGTGAGAAGTGAGCAGTACAAAGGGGGCCGGAACGCTGATTGAGTTCCGGCCCCTTTCTACTGCTCACTTCTCACTTCTTACTGGTTCACTTCTCACTGCCGTTCAGCTCGCCTTGACCAACCGCTCTGCCAGATGCGAGCGAGAGCGTTCGATCCACTGAATTCTGCCGTGATCCGGCGGCACGAAGTCCGGCCTCGGGGTGGACCCGGGATACTGGAGATACGCTTTCGCGTTTCGCATCTCCCGAGAGGCGCTCAAGACCCGCCGCACCGCAAACGATTTCCCTTCCAGGCACAGTGCGGTCAACTTTCGAACGGCCGCCCAGCTCAGCTTCGTAGTCTCGTCCATGAGACAGTACAGCCGGGCCAGGCGCTGGAAGAAGCGCTCGGGCGGCAGCTTCGACGGCAGCACCAGGTGCATGACGTCGAACAGGTTGTAATCCGTTGTGGTGATCTGGGCCTTGGTGGACTCCCACAGCTCGGTCCCCGGAAGCGGGGTGAGGACGGTGAACGTGGGACAGGGGAGATGCGCCAGTCTCACGAACTCCTCCAGCCGGTCGAAGTCCTCCTCGCCCCAGGCCGGGTCCGTGATCAGCGAAGTCATGGGCGTGATGCCCGTCTGGCGCAGGATGTCGATCGCCTCGAGATTCGTCGCCGCGCCCCCCTTGGTACGCTTGCGCACCGCATCCAGGCCGCTGTCGTCGACCTTTTCGATGCCCAGGAAGATGGTTTTCATGCCGATCTGCTTCCACAGCCCGAAGAGGTCCCGGTAGCGCACGACCAGATCCGCACGAGTCTCAGCTGAATAGAGCAGCTGGAGGCCGGCTGCCCGAATTTGGTGTGCCAGTTCCTCATACGCATCGTGCTGCAAGAAGGCGATATCGTCGGTGAAAAAGACCCGCTCCTCGCCCATCGCGCGAACCTGCGCCAGATCCTCCACGATGCGCTCGGGAGAGCGTCGCCGCGCGCGCCGTTGGTAGAACACCCAGATACTGCAGAAGTTGCAGTCAAAGGGACAGCCGCGGGACGTCTCCACACAAGCCGAAGGCGTGTCGAAGGCGTGATGATAACGCCGGCGGTAGCGCCGGGTCAGCTGGCGATCGGGGAGCGGCAGCTCATCCAGGCTGTTGGAGTGGGCTCGATGCAGCACGCCTCCATTGATGTTTGCGAGCGTGGCGACCGCCGGAACGGTAGCGGGGTCTTGCTTCCGTTCCAGCGCGTCCACCAGCTCCAGCCCAGCCCACTCCCCTTCCCCAATCACCACCGCGTCGACTGGCGATCCGGGAAACAGAAAGTCTCCAGGGATAAGCGAGGCGTGGTGTCCGCCGACGAACACCGTGGTGCTGGGAAGATGGTCCTTTACCAGCCGGGCGACTCTGAGGGTGCTGTAGACATCGGTGGTGAAACCGCAACTGATGCCGACTCCACCGGGCCGGAAGTCTCGGAGTTCGGAGACAAGGGCCCCAACGCTTTCCAGACGGAGATCGAGCAAATGGACCTGGTGCTGATGCAGCCGAAGGGCTGCCCCCACACATTCCAGACCGAGCGGTTCCACCATGAGAATGCGGGTAAAACCAAATCGGGTGCCTTGCGGAGGCTGAACCAGCGTCACGCGCATCGGTAGACTCCTCCCTACCGTCCCATACTGGAGATTTTGTTAGGACGACTCCACCCGTCCTCGCGAGCCCTCACAACATGCAAGCCCTTGCCCGTTCAGGCCAGATGGTTTCGCGAAGCAGCTACCGGCCCGCCCCGTCCGCGTTCCCCGACCGGGCTGCTTGCTTTCAGGACTAGCCTGAAGCCCTCCAAGGGTTTACTCGCCGGCCCAGTCCCGCGGCTCGAGCATAGCCAGGAGCTCGGCCTCGAAGCTGCCGGGCTCAAACTGCGGGTTGTACTCCCAAGCCGCCAGCGGCGGCAGGCTCATGAGGACGCTCTCGGCCCGGGCATTGGTCTGCAGCCCGAACAGGGTTCCACGATCATGCACCAGGTTGAACTCGGCGTACCGACCGCGCCGAGCCAACTGAAAACGGCGCTCCCGCTCGCCGTATTCCTGTCCCCGCCGCCGGTCGACGATCGGCCCGTAAGCGGCAGGCAGACAGCGCCCCAGATCTCCCACGAACAGAGTCAGTCGCTCCAGGTCCAGTCCGCCCTCTCCGGCGCGGAGATTGTCGAAAAACACGCCCCCGACCCCCCGGCGTTCTTCTCCTCTGTGCCTGTTCACGAAGTAATTGTCACACCAGATCTTGAACCGAGGATAGAAGGTGGGATTATACCGCTCGCAGACCGCCTTGAGGGCGCGGTGAAAGTGCACCGCGTCATCCGGATAGGGGTAGGTCGGCGTGAGGTCTGTTCCCCCGCCGAACCACCCGTCCCGCACCTCGCCCGACGGGCTGGTGATCTCGAAGTAGCGAACGTTGAGATGCACCGTAGGAATCATCGGGCTTCGGGGATGGACCACCAGGCTCAGCCCGGTCGCGAAGAACCCGGTCGGCTCTGGACCGCTCACCTTGGCGCCGATCCGGAGCGCGACGTCTTGCGGCAACGCACCGTCCACCATCGAACGGTTCACGCCGGCCTTTTCGAATGTAGTCCCCTCCGTCAGCACCCGGGCGACTCCTCCGCCGCCGCCCGGGCGAGCCCATCGGTCCTCCCGAAACGTGCCGCCCCGGTCGAGAGCCGTGAACAGCCGAGTCGCCTCATCGTGGAGTGACTCCACCATTGCCACAACCCGAGCGCGGAACCCCGGCGGACTCACGCGGGCCGCCACTCCTTCACGGCGTCCACAAACGCTCGGGCGTGGGCGACCGGCACATCGGGAAGAATGCCTTGTCCCAGGTTGGCGATATAGCCGCGGGACCCGAACGCCGTCAGCATCTCGCGGGCGCGCTGGCGGATGACTCGCGGCTCGGCATACAACCAACAGGGGTCGAAATTTCCCTGCAGCGTCACCGGGTAGGGCGCCAGACGCCGCCGGGCGTCGCCCGCTTCAGTTTGCCAGTCCACTCCCATCACGTCCGGGCCGGTCACCGTGGCGACCTGCTCCAGCGCCCAGGCGGCTCCCGGAGCGAACACAATGATGGGAGCGCCGGCCTGGCGCGCGATTCTTACGGTCTCTGCCAGGTAGGGCAAGGCGAATTCGTGAAAGTCTTGCGGACCGAGCGCGCCGGCCCAGGACTCGAAGATCTGCACCGCCTGTGCGCCTGCCTTCACCTGAGCGACTAGGAAGTTTCCGACCACGCCAGCCAGCCTGGCGAGCAGAGCGTGTGCCGCCGCGGGCTCCTCCAGCAGAAATCGCTTGGCGCGGCTGAAGGTTTTCGAGGATTCTGCTTCCACCATATAGCTGAGGAGGGTCCATGGGGCTCCAGCGAATCCAATGAGCGGGACCCGCTCGGCAAGCCGGGCTCGCGCGAGCCGGATGGCTGCGAGCACGTAGTGCAGCGCTTCGGCGGGATCCACGTCGCGGAGGGGCATCAGGTCCGCGGCGGCCCGGATCGGCTCGGCGAAACGAGGTCCGACCCCATCTTCGACCGAAAGCTCCATCCCCATTGCCTGCGGCACGACCAGGATGTCACTGAAGATGATGGCGGCATCGACCCCAAGGATATCAACCGGCTGCAGCGTCACCTCCACGGCCAGCTCCGGCGTCCCGACCATGGTGAGAAAGTCGGCTCGCTCACGGACCGCACGATACTCAGGCAGATATCGACCGGCCTGGCGCATCATCCAGACGGGTGGCCGCTCAACCGGCTCGCGGCGACAGGCGCGGAGAAAGAGATGATCCATCGTGCTCCCGAAAGTCAGCCTGCAGTGAGCAGACTACGAACGCCGCCGGTTAGGGCTTCGGTGCTGGGGTGTGACGCGACGGCGGCGGGAGGCCAGCCACTGGCGCGCGCGGCGGCAGCAGTCGTGGGACCGACAGCGAGCAGCGCCGGACGGACCCCGGGAGGACAGGAGCGGGCGAGCAGGTCGGCCACACTCGGGCTCGCAACCACCAGCACCTCCGCCCGCTCGGCTGCGGCTCGTGCGTCGGCCTCGGCTGCCAGCACCGACCGGTAGCACACCACCTCCTCCACCTCGATGCCGCTGTCCCGCAGCCGCGCCAGCAGCTCCTCGCGACGTAGCTCGCCACAGGGAAAGAGAACCGGCCCGCGTACCCCGGCAGCCAACATCGCTCGTGCGAGCGCGCCGGCGGAGCCGAGCTCTCCCACTTCGCTCTCGGTGGGTAGCTGAACCCGGCCGAGCGAGTCGCCCACCGCGGACGCGGTTGCGGTACCACCGGCCCAGACCTGCGGCCGGGCGGAATCAGCCGGCACCACCTTTCGTTCCGAGACGCGCGCCAAGAAGGCGCGCGCGGCGCGAGGCGAGGTCAGAGCAATTGCCTCGAACTCATGCCAGCGTTCGAGGGCCGAGTCGACCGGACCCCAATCAGAGGGAGGCGCGAAGCTGAGGAGGGGACATTCCTCCACCGCCACCGGAAGTGCCCGGAGGGAGTCCAGGAGACCGGGAAAGGCCCCAGGGGAGGCAGTGACCACTACGGTGCCGCGCCTCAGGGCTCGCTCACGGCCGGGGCTCCCTTGGCACGTACCTGGCTCAGGATCGCGGCTGCACCTTCCGCCAGGAGCCGCTCGGCGAGCTTGGTGCCGATCAGGTCGGCTTCAGACTCGTCCCGTGGCTCGCCAATCTCCTCCCCCTCAACCGAACGGTCCCCCTCGAGTGACACGATGCGACCGCGCAGTCGAAGCCGCCGCGCCTCGCCCGGAGCCATCTCGGCGTAGGCGGCTACAGGCACCTGGCAGCCGCCCTCCAGCCTTCGCAGAAACGCGCGCTCAGCTCGCGCCGCACGAGCGGTGGGTTCATGGTGCACCGTCCGGGCAGCCGAGAGGGTTACCGCATCCCCGGTCCGCACGGTGACGGCCAACGCGCCCTGCCCCGGGGCGGGAAGCATGACTTCCGGCCGCAACCGCTCGCCGATCCGGTGGGCCAGTCCGAGCCGTACCAGCCCGGCAGCGGCGAGGACGGTAGCAGTCCATTCCGATCGCCGGTCCAGCTTGGAGATTCGGGTATCCACGTTGCCCCGAATGTCGCAGACGCGGAGATCGGGGCGCGCCCGAAGCAGTTGGGCACGACGCCGCAGGCTGCTGGTGGCGACCATGGCACCGGCAGGAAGCTCACCCCAGCGAATCGGGCCGCGGCCAACCAATGCATCCCAGGGATCATCTCGCTGGCCGATCGCCCCCAAGGAGATGCCTTCGGGGAGCTCCGTAGTCAGATCCTTGAGCGAATGGACGGCCAGATCGATTCGGCCCTCCAGCATGGCATCATCGATCTGCTTGGTGAACAGCGCGCGAGCACCGATCCGCGCGAGCGGGACATCCTGCGCCAGGTCTCCGGTCGTCCGGATCTCGACCCGTTCCGTGGCATGGCCCGCTGCATGAAGCAGAGCGCGAATTCTCTCGGTCTGCCACAGCGCCAGCGCGCTCCCCCGGGTGCCCACCCGAAGAGCGCGTTGGGTCACGCTGCCCCCGTCCGGCTCTCCGCTGCGACCTGCGCGGCGAGTCTCTCCGCTTGCGCCTCGGCCGAACTCATCACCTCTCCCAGCGCCACTCCTTCACGGTACGAGCCGACCAGCCCCAGTCCAGGATTCCGCCGCTCGACATCATCCATGATCTCCTTGAATCTGCCGTAGCTCAGCTCGTACTGAGGTATCGCCTTGGGCCACAGGTGAAATGAGCGGAAAGTGGGCTCCCCCCGCGCACCCAGCAACGTGCGGAGGTCATCGAGCACCCGCGCGGTCAGGGTCGAGGGGTCGGCGTTGGCGATGTCCGGATCCCGGGCACCGCCCACGAAGGCCGTGAGGGTCACGTCTCCGTCAGGCGCGCGCTCGGGAAACAGCGTGGACGAGAAGATCACTCCCAGCACTCGGCGGCGCTCGACCTCGGGTGTGAGAAAGCCGAATCCGTCCAGCGGATGGTTCACGTCTTCCCGGCGGAACCCGAACACCAGCACCGCGACCGCGGGGTGAACGATGCTGGCGAGCGTCTTCATTCTCTCACTGCCGTCGAACTCGAGGTCGATGGAATCGAGGCAATGCGCCGGCGCGGCATAAATGACGCCGTCGTACAACTCCGCTGCCTGGTACGCGGCGCCGACGGTCCAGCCCTTGGGGCCCCGGCGAAGCTGGGTCACCGGAGCCCGTAGCCTCAGCTCCGGGTTGAGCTCGCGAGCGAGCGCGTCGGGCAGCTCCTGCAGGCCGTGCCGAAATGAGACCAGGGATGCCCCGCTCATTCCACTTTCGTCCGCCCGCCGGTGCCGCATCAGGTCTACGAATGCCTTGACCACAGAACCGTGGCTCCGCTCTGAAGCGTGGAGTCGGGGCAGTGCGTGCCGCACTGAGAGCTGCTCCGGGTCGCCGGCAAAAATTCCGGCCACGAATGGATTGGCCACGTAGTCCAGGACCTCCTGGTTGAAGCGCCGCCGGACGAACCCGGCCACGCTTTCCTCCAGGGGTGAGTCGCCAGGCTCCTCCAGCGGCTCGCCAAAGACCGCCAGTTTGGCCCCGTTGGAAAGCAGTCGAGTGGTGAGCAGCTCGGGCGGTGAGGTCGGCAGTGGGAGCAGCTTTCGGCGGCGGACGATATAGCGGGTTTGCGCCGCAGGAGAGGCGACCACCAGCTGGGATTCGAGTCCCAGGTCGGAGAAAAGGGCCCGAACGCGTGGGGAGGGCGCGGAGAGGGAATTGGGACCCAACTCGGCGAGGTAATCGTCGCGGCGCTCGGTCAGGATCACGCCGCCGGCGCGGTCACTGGCCTCGTAAACCACGACCCGGATCCCGCGCTGCTTCAGTCGGTAGGCGGCAGTGAGCCCAGCGACACCGGCACCGACAACCGCTACCGCGGCCATGCTGCGGTCAGAGCTGTCTCGATTATCGCGAGCTCGGCTTCGCCGTGTGCCGCGGAGGTAAACGCCGCCTCGAAAGCAGAGGGCGGCAGATACACCCCGGCCTCGAGCATACGATGGAAAAACCTGTTATAGCTTGCTCGATCAGTGAGCTTGGCCTCGCCGAAGTTGCGAACCGGAGTCTCACTGAAGAACGGCGTCAGCATGGTTCCCACCCGCTGCACCTTGAGTCCAATGCCCGCTGCAGCAGCGGACCTGGCAAGCAGGTAGGCCAACCGAGCGGCCCAAGCTTCGGCGCGCTCCCAAGTTCCCGGTCGGCTGAGGACTTCCAGCGTGGCAAGGCCGGCCGCCATCGCCACCGGATTCCCGGAAAGAGTGCCTGCTTGGTACACCGGACCCGAAGGTGCGATCTGCTCCATCAGGTCACGGAGACCACCGTAAGCTGCCGCAGGGAATCCGCCACCGACCACCTTCCCGATGCAGGTCAAGTCGGCCTCGATGCCGTAGAGGACCTGGGCGCCTCTGGGGTGGACCCGCCACCCGGTCATGACTTCATCGAAGATCAGCAGGGTGCCATGTCGGCGTGTGACGGTGCGCAGTCCTTCGAGGAACCCAGCCAGGGGGGGCACCACACCCATGTTTCCCGGCACCGGCTCGACCAGTACGGCGGCGATCTCGCCCCCGCGAGCCAAGAAGAGCGCCTCCACCGCGCTCAGGTCATTGAAGGGCAGGATGAGTGTGTCTGCGACCGTCGCCGGCGTGACACCGGGGGAATCCGGCAGCCCCAGCGTGGCGACGCCGGAGCCGGCCGCGGCCAGCAATGCATCCGCGTGACCGTGGTAGCAGCCGTCGAATTTCACAATGCCCCGGCGACCGGTCGCGGCCCGCGCGAGGCGAACTGCACTCATGACCGCCTCGGTTCCCGAGCTCACGAACCGCACCATCTCCAGCGACGGGAAGGTGGCCACCACCCGTTCGGCCAGGCGAATCTCCAGCTCGGTCGGCGCACCAAAGGTGCTGCCCCGCGAGGCGGCCTTTATCACAGCTTCCAGTACCTCGGGGTGGGCATGCCCCAGGATCAGGGGACCCCAGGAGAGTACCAGGTCCACGTACCGGTTACCGTCCTCGTCCACCAACGTGGGGCCTTCACCCCGAGCGATGAAGCGCGGCGTGCCGCCAACGCTTTTGAACGCCCGCACCGGGCTGTTGACCCCACCGGGGAGCACCCGCTGGGCCGCGGCGAACAGCCGCTCCGAAGTAGCGGTGGACGGTGCTCTGGTGCGCAGATCGGTCAACGTCTGCGCTCCTCGGCAAGCCAGCAGGCGGCGTCCTTGGCGTGGTAGCTGATGATCGCGTCGGCCCCGGCTCGCCTCATTCCGGCGAGCGCTTCGAGCACGATCCGACGCTCATCGATCCAACCCAGTTGCGCCGCCGCTTTAATCATGGAGTACTCACCGCTCACGTTATAGGCGAGGAGCGGCAGGTTGGTCTGCTCGCGGACCGCGCGCACCACGTCGAGATAGGCCAGGGCAGGTTTGACCATGAGCAGGTCGGCGCCTTCCGCCTGGTCCAGCGCCGCTTCTACCAGCGCCTCTCTGACGTTGGCCGGATCCATTTGATACTGGCGTCGGTCGCCAAATGCAGGCGCGCTGTCCGCCGCCTCTCGAAAGGGCCCGTAAAACCCACTGGCGTACTTCACCGCGTAGCTGAGAATGGCACAGTCGTGATAGCCGGACTCATCCAGCGCCGTTCGAATGGTCCCGACCATTCCATCCATCATCCCACTCGGGGCCACAACGTCCGCCCCGGCTTCCGCGTGAGTCACGGCGACTCGGCCGAGAATCTCCAGCGTGGCATCGTTGTCGACCGAACCGTCTCGCAAGACGCCGCAGTGTCCGTGACTGGTGTACTCGCAGCAGCAGACGTCGGTGAACAGGAGCAGGTCGGGAAAGCGCGGGCGGAGTCGCCGCAACGCCCGTTGCACGATTCCATCAGGGGAGAAGTTCTCCGAGCCGATCTCGTCCTTGGTCGCGGGGAGCCCGAAGAGGAGGATCGCGGAAATGCCTAGACTCTGGATGTAGTCGACTTCGCGGTCGAGCACCTCGTCCACCGAGAGTTGCGCGACCCCGGGCATGGAAGCGATCTCCCGCTGAACTCCCCTCCCGTGAACCAGAAAGATCGGCTGGATGAGGTCCCCGGCACCGAGCTCGTGTTCGCGGACAAGGCGCCGCATTGCCTCGGTCCGACGGCGGCGACGGGGTCGAATACTGAGGGGGGATGGCACAACGGAAGACTAGAAACGGCTCGACAGTCCCGCAACCGGGGAGGATCGGGCCGTTCGGCATGGCGGTTGCGGCGCCTAGGCAGAATGATCAAGGTGTGCTGCCGGAACCGTTAGGAGGCGCATCCGCGTTACTATTGCAAGGTGTCGGCCCCCGCCCCCCGCGTAATAAGGCAATCACGCAGACTGAAACGGGTTACATCGTTGGATTCAGGACAGCCTATAGTGCCCCCCGTCACGATTCAGCACCCCTTCGTGTCACCGCTCGGGTCATCCGGGTCCTGGCATGTTCAATGTAGGTCGTGCGTTCCGCGGTGTCGCAGCCGGTGACTCAGGCGGGCCGCTTAGCAGGATGGAGCTTGCACGTATGAGAGCCTTCTTCACCG
>UEXR01000114.1_pt1 | contig 23450 bp, 22 predicted proteins | sample 4301101 | NCBI WGS metagenome assembly UEXR01 (sample SAMEA4773180, study PRJEB27434) | metagenome | biome: 2259; feature: agricultural soil; material: soil | place: USA | collected 2014-09 | depth 0.25 m
TCTTGGTCACCTTCGGCCGAGTGCCTTTCCTCTTCTATGTGGCCCACCTATACCTGGTGCACTCGATCGCCGTGGTCGCTGGGGTGGCGCAGGGATTCCCCGCTTCGGCCATGCTCACGTACTTCCGCGACCTTCCGAAGGCGTACGGCTTCGATCTGCCGGTGGTCTATCTCGTGTGGCTGGCCGTGGTCGCCGTGCTCTACCCCCTCTGCCGTCGTTACGCCGAGCTCAAGGCGAGGAGCCGGGCGTGGTGGCTGTCGTACCTGTAGGGCGGTAGGGCGGTAGGGCGGTAGGGCGGCCAGCGAGGCGAAAGTAGCTCGTCATACCGAGAAAGCCCACGCGACCAAGGGACCTAGTCAACCACTGTCGATACCCGTCGAGCAGGTCCCTCGCTGACGCTCGGGATGACGATCTTCAACGAGCTCCGCTGTTCACGCTGTTCCCGCTTCCCGCCTTTCCTTCCGCTCCCGCCCTCCGAGGCCTGCAACTTGCCCCCACTGCACGTGACTTTCGGCCGGCCCCACTCGTCTCAGCGCCGGAACCGACTCTCACCCCATCAGGCGGCCTATACGATGGACGACCGAATTCAGCGGGCGCTCGACGGCGAGCTCCCGGCGGACGGGCTCACACCCGAAGAGCGCGCGGAGTTGCAGCGCTATCGTGCAATTCTCGGCACAGCGCTCGAGCCGATACGGCGTTTGCCTACAATTGATGTCGCTCCCAACCTCAGTGGCCGTCTGGCTTCCGGGCGCGGTCCCGCCTTCCGCGCGATCTCCGCCCTGCTCCGCTGGCTGTGGTCGCCCCAGTCCCTCACACTCCGGCCGGCATATGCCCTGGCAGGCGCCCTTGCCGTCGCCGCCGTGCTTTCCACGTCGATCTTGCGACCTGCCATGCCGGTGAACGCCAGACCGGCCAGGGTCATCGTCCAGTTCCGATTGGGCGACGCCGAGGCACGTGAGGTCGCTCTGGTGGGCGATTTCAACGGTTGGCGCCCAGCGCACCAGTTGCACCAGGTCGATCGCGGTGTGTGGTCGGTCGACGTCGCGCTGGCACCTGGGGTTTACAACTACGTCTTCGTCGTCGACGGCAAGACCATGCGGCTCGATCCGCTTGCGCCACGAGTGACCGATGGCTTTGGCGGGGCGAGCAGCCGCGTGGCCGTGCTGGCGCAGGGCACGCGTTCGTGAGCACCGCGACCCGTGGCATCATCTCGCTCGTGACTCTGGCGATCCTGTGCGCACCGCGGGCCGCCTGGTCGCAGGATTGGCACGCATCCGCGCGGGTCGGACGAGTGACCTACGAAGGCGCTCCCACAGGCTCCTCGGCCGGCGCTTCCGCCGTGCTCGGCCTCGACCGAACCGGCCCGCGCAACTGGTTCGGTACGTCGGCCGCGATCCCGCTCGGTGAGGATCCATTCTGGGCAGTGCTCGGCGGATGGCAACGGCTCGACACCCGAGGCTCGGCCGGACTCCTCCTCGACCTCACCGGCCGCGGATTCATCCAGCGTCACAACACCACCGCTGCCACCTCGCCGGCACCCGCGCCGGGGCCGCTTCCATTTCCATCGCAGCCGACGACTCCCGTCCGCTCAAATGAATCGGGTCAGGGTGTGGGCGCTGAAGTAATGGCAGGCGCCTTTGCAGGTTCTCCGACCTTTCGCCTGGAGTCTCGCGCAGGGGTTGCAGCCCAGTCCAGTCGGTTGGGCGACGTGCGCCAGCGGCGGACGCTCCCCACCGGCGATGCCCGATTCTCGCTCCGGTTCGCGCCGCTCACACTGCAGGCCGAGGGCCGCGCCTGGTGGGACGACAACACCACCCACGCCTACATGGGGAGCACGCTTCAATACGCCCGAGGCCCGCTTCAGTTGTGGGGGTCACTCGGCGGGTGGGCTTCCGGGGGCATCAACCGGATGGCGTGGTCGGCAGGCTTGGGCACCGCGGTCGCTCCCGGTGTGGAACTGCAATTCGGAGGGCGCGGTAACACCTTCGATCCGCTCTACCTCTCCGCAACCGAGACCTCAGTCTGGGGCGGACTCAGCCTGCGCCTTGGCGGCAGGCGCACGGTTGCTGCTCCAGTGCCGGCGCGCGCCCATGACGGACGCGCCGTCATCACACTTCCCGCGCGCGCGGCCAAGGGCGCGCCTGCCATTGCGGGTGACTTCACCGGCTGGAAGCCGATGCCGATGCAGCGCGATGGCTCGCGGTGGACCTACACCGTGAAACTCGAGCCGGGGGTGTACCATTACGCCTTTGTCGCCGAGGACGGGACCTGGTTCGTACCCGAATCGCAACCGGGTCGGCAGAACGATGGGATGGGCGGGTACGTGGCTGTCCTGGTGGTCTCGTGATGGACGATCTGCACGGGAACTTTACCGCCGTGGTGCGGCGGTACCAGGACGCGCTCTACCGCTACGGGCGCGGACTGGGCCTTGACCATGACACCGCGGTCGATCTGGTGCAAGAGGCGTTCGTCAAGGCATACGCGCGACGCGATCAGTGCCGAGAGCCCGAGCGGGTCCGGGCGTGGCTGTTCCGAATCTTCCGCAACGGGATGCTCGACTGGGCCAGAAACGTTCGCCGCACGGAGGTCCCGCTTCTCGATGTGGAGGAGCCGGCCGGCGATGAGGACTTCGCCGAGCATCATGCACTGCGTGAGGCGATCGGTGTCGCGCTTGCCTCGCTCCCGCCGATCCTGCGCGAGGCCTTCCTGCTGCGCCACGAGCTGGGCCATTCCTACGGGGAGATCGCGGAGCTCGCGCAGACTTCACTCAGCGCCGCGAAGATGCGGGTCGCGCGCGCCCGCGAAGCTTTGCGCGAGATGCTCGACCCCGATTACGGCGATGTGACCAGTGCCGCATCCCGCTCGTCTTAGGGGCGGAGTCCGACACTAACCACTGCAAGGAGCTCGAACCATGCGCACCAAGACGCTGTGCCTCACAGCCGCCCTGCTCTTCGCGCCGGCCGCCCTGCTGGCGCAGGACTCGACCGCTGCGGCCGGACCGGCTTCCGGCGCCAGCGCGCGGATCGACGCGGCGCTCGAAGCAGCCGTGGACGCCGGGATCCCAGTCTCGCTGCTCGAGCGGAAGGTCGCCGAGGGCAAGGCGAAGGGTATTCCAATGGACCGGATCGCGATTGCGGTGGAGCATCGACTCGACGCTCTCACCGAGGCGCACGACGCCCTCCTCAAGGCCGGGCTTAAGTCGACCACTGAGAGCGAGCTCAGCGTCGCGGCTGACGCAGTGCAGGCCGGCGTGAGCCAGAGCGCGCTGGTATCGATCAGCCATGAGGCGCCGACCGAGAGCCGGGCCGTGGCGATCGCGGTCCTCGCGAATCTCGTCGCCATCGGTCAGGCGTCGGACCAGGCGTTGACGAATGTGGAAGTTGCACTGCGCAAGGGTCCTGAGGCGCTGGCCAATCTGAGCGCGGAGTCTGCGGGCCGGGCACACGGCGAGGCAGGAATCGGAGCGAATGTGACTGGCGGAGCTGGTGGTACCGGCGTGCAGGTCGGCACCGGGGCGGGAGCACGGATTGATCTGGGAGCCCCGCGCGGGAGGTAGGCGGTAGGGCGGAATGGCGGTAAGCAGCCAACACGTCATTCCGAGCTTAGCGAGGGATCTACTCGGCGGCTATCGACAACCGTTGAGCAGGTCCCTCGGTCGCTTCGCTTCCTCGGGATGAGGAATTAGCTTCGCACCACCTTCCCGCCCTACCGCCGTACCGCCTTACCGCCTAGATCTCACTCGCCCATGTGCCTCATTCTGATCGCGCTCGACTCGCACCCCGAATACTCCCTGATCGTCGCGGCCAACCGGGACGAGTTCTACGACCGGCCAACCGCGCCGGCGGAGTTCTGGAGCGACAGCCCGGAGGTGCTCGGCGGACGAGATCTCAAGGTGGGTGGAACCTGGCTGGGCATCGACCGGTGGGGGCGATTCGCGGCCGTGACCAACTACCGGCAGGGCCAGCGCGAAGCTGTCGCTCCCCGCTCCCGGGGACACCTGGTCAGCGACTATCTCACTACCGCGACCGACGCACCGACCCATCTCGAGCGAGTCGAGCGTGACGCGGCGCTCTACAACGGTTTCAACCTGATCTTAGGGAACGCTCAGGAGCTCTTCTACTACTCCAACCGCGAGGGCAGTCGCCGGCGGCTCGGCCCCGGCGTCTACGGGCTCAGCAATCATCTGCTCGATACCCCATGGCCCAAGGTGACGTCGGGCAAGACTGCGCTGAGCGCACTTCTGGGTGGCGGCTCCGAGCTGATTCCCGACCTTCTCCACTTACTATCGGATCGAGGACAGGCGTCGGACGACTCGCTGCCTCAGACCGGCGTGAGCCTCGCCTGGGAGCGGCTCCTCTCGGCTGCGTTCATTAGCTCTAGCAGCTACGGCACTCGATCGTCCACTGTCTTGCTGGTCGCTCGCAGTGGCGCCGTCGTTCTGGTCGAGCGTAGCTTCGGCCCCAACGGGGCGCGCGCCGGCGAGGTTCGCCACGAATTCCGGCTCTGGAGCAGAGCTGCCGGATTCTAAAAGGCCGAATCGTCATAAGGATTCCGGGCCCGGTGCGGTAGCGAGGCCGGCCTCACTGCCTCCTGACCGGTGTCCGCGCCGGGGAGCATGTCATTTCAGTGCTCGGTCCCCCTAATTGTGCGATCGAGCCTGAGCAGCAGGCTGCGACCATCAGGATGGGCACGCTCATCCGCGACACAATCGAGGTCAGGTATTCAGCGATTTGCAAGCCGCGCCCGGAAGGAGCTGCTGGCACAGTACGAATCACTGCTCTGACCAGCGGCCAACTACCAAGCTCTACCCACTATGAGGTGTGGTACGAGACCTTCCCGTACTGGGATTATGGTGGACCCCTTGTCCGTCTCGACGATCTGGCGCCGAACGACACCTTGATGGCTGAGCTGCCGGTGTCCGGCGGGATCCACTACTGGTACAGGTTTGACCTCAAAGGCGTCCCCCCGGTCTGCAGCGTGGGGGATCCCCACCCATATCCTTTACCCGGGTTCGTCATTACCTACGGCGATACCCTCGACGTCGAGCTCGCGATCAGATGTCCGGCCTGAGATTCGATGGGAGGAGATGACCCGAGCGACTACGGGAAGGTTGCCCGTAAGTCGCTCTGAGGTCACCTCGGTCCAGCTGGATGATCTGCTAGAACGCCAGCTTCACCCCCTTGCCCGTCGCCGTACCACCACCTTCGGCCGGCTTCCCCGCGGTATCGAACTGATCGTACTTGATCTTCGAGGTGTACGACTTGCCGTCCTTAGAAAGCGTGATCCGCTCTACGAACACGCCCCGGCCCGCGGGACCCCAGCCTCCGCCTTTGGTGATCTCCTCGAATGCCGCCGGAGCCTTGGTCACGTAGAACTCGTACTTGATCTGATACTCCAGGTCCCCGACCTTGCGCCAGATCCCGTATGCCGGTGGGACGGGCGGAGACGCATCGTAGTTCGACGACTCGGTCATGGTACCGCCCTGGTTAAACGAGTACATGAACTCCAGGTCCTTGATCGGGGCGAACGCGCCACTGGCAAATTGCAGTTGCGCGCGCCACTCACCCTGCAGATCAACCGCAGCGGGGTCGTTCGCCGCCGACGGCGCTGGTTGCATGCGGCCGCCAACGCCGAGCAGGACAATTATTCCCAATAGCACCACAGTCGATATCGTGCGCATCGGAAGCCTCTCCGCTGGAAGGTTCACGCCGTGGCTACTTGAGCGACAGGATCCACTTCACGACGGCGTGCAGGTCCGGATCCGGCACCTGCGGGTTTGGAGTCATCGGAACCTGGCCCCACGCCCCTGATCCGCCGTTCTTCACCTTCTCGACCAGCTTGGCCTCCACATCCTGCCCCTTGTACTTCGCGGCGACGTCCTTGAACGCCGGCCCCACAACTTTGTGGTCGACCGCATGACAGGCGGTGCAGCCGTACTTGGCCGGCATGTCCTCCGGTTTGACTGACGCCTGCGCTGGTTCGGTCTTGGCCGAGTCGGTTTTGGCCTGCTCGGCTCCCGAAGGGGACGCCTTTTCCTCCGCGGCTGGTCCCGGCGGTGTTGGCGCAGGCGGTGTCGCCGTCGCGTTGCCGCCGGGTAACCACGACGTGGTCGGAACAACCGGGGGAACCGCCTGGGCCTTGATGTAGGCCACCAGCGTCCACACGCCGTCGGTGCCGATCACACCGCCATAGGCCGGCATTCCCTTTGGTCGCCCGTAGTAAATGGAGGTGAATATGTCCTCGTCGGTTCCGCCGTAGCGCCAGCGGCCATCGACCAGGCTGGGTCCCACCCATCCAATGGCGCCCCCGCCGTGACAGCCGTCGCAGTTCATCGAGCCGAACAGGGTGGCACCGGCATTGGGGTCGAGCTTGGCGGGGCGCGGAGCGCTCAGCGCGTTGGCGGCTGGGTAGACGCCGCCCGCGGGGATGCGATCTTCGGCCTTGACCTCTGGTCCGGTGGCTTGGCCCTTGGTCCCTCCCCCTGGTTTGCAGGCAGCCGCGGCCACGAGCGCGCCCGCGATCATCGTGATGACGTGTCTGCTGGTTGGCATGGTTTTCTTCCTCTCCGTCAGAGCCCGAAGATCCAGACGATGCCGCCCTGGCTGGTATACCGTCCGATGTCCTTGTACGGGTCGGAAGGCGGTCGCACGTCTGCGGGATCGTCGGAGCGGACGTCGCCCGCGAGCAGGAACCAGTCGCCACCGATGCCGGCGTACACCGCCACGTACTGTTTACCGTCAGGACCGCGGTAGGTGATCGGGTTGCCCACGATACCGGAGCCCACCTTGAACTTGGAGAGCAGCTTGCCAGTCTTCGCCTCCACGGCCTTGAACCATCCGTCGAGCGTCCCGTAAAACGCCACATCGCCGGCGGTGACCAGTGCGCCGCTCCAGTTGGGGAAGTGCTCCTTGTCCTCCCATACTTTTTTGCCGGTACTCGCATCCCACGCCATGAACGCGCCGAGGTGGCCGCCGGGACCTGCGTAGTAAGGGGTGCCGGCGCCGATGAAAGGCACGCCGCGGAAGTGCTGCGCCGGGACTGCCGCGTAGTCCATGCACATGTTGTTGGTGGAGGTGTAGAACCACCCGGTCTTGGGCGAGTACGCCGGGGGCGACGCCGGGCTCACGCCGCCTTCGAGGCTCGGGCATACCCCCTTGACGTTCCCCTTGGAGGCGCCGGTCTGCTTGGTGGAATCCAGCACCGGTTTGCCGGTTTTGAGATCGATGCTTTTGGCCCAGGTCACCTGCACGTAGGGCGTACCCGCGAGCACCTCACCGGTGGCGCGGTCGAGAGTGTACTGAAAGCCGTTCTTGTTGAAGGTGACCAACGCCTTCCGTACCTTCCCGCCGATCTTGAGGTCGACCAGGACCATGCTAGAGACCGCGTCGTAGTCCCAGTTGTCGTGGGGGGTGAACTGATAGGCCCACGCCAGCGAGCCGTCCGAGGGGTGACGCGCGAGAACGCTCGCGGTCCACTTGTTGTCGCCGACCCGCTGCTCCGCGTTGTAGGGTGATGGATTCCCCACGCCGTAGTAGACCAGGTCTAGCTCGGGGTCGTAGGACATCCAACCCCATACCGGCGCACCCCCGATCTTGTAGGTGGTGTCCGGCCAGCTCGTCTTGCCCAGGTCGGTGCCCTTGTCGTAGAACGGCTTGAAGGTGCCGGGCTTGATCAGCATCTCGGCGTCCGGCCCGATGTTGCGGCCGGTCCAGACGATCTTGCCGCTCTTGAGATCCAGCCCCTTCACGAAGCCGTAAATGCCGAACTCGCCGCCCGAGGCACCAACGATCACCCGGTCCTTGACCACGAAGGGCGCCATGGGCGTGGTCTCACCCTCGTTGACATCGGCGATCTGGGTCTTCCAGACCTCCTTACCCGACTCTGCATCCACCGCCACTGTGTGCCCGTCGAGCAGGTTGTAGATGATCTTGCCGTCGGCGTAGAACGCACCCCGGTTGATCACGTCGCAGCACGCCGTGCCGATCGAATTGGGATTGACGTCAGGGCGGTACTTCCACTTGAGGGGATACCCCTCCTGAGTGAGGTCGAAGGCATAGAGCACGTTGGGCCACGGGGTGACTACGTACATGGTGTTCTTCACCACCAATGGTTGCCCCTGGTGACCCGCCAGGACACCGGTGGAGAAGGTCCACACCGGGCGCAGCCGGGTCGCGTTGGCCGGCGTGATCTGGGCCAGCTTGCTGTAGCGGGTCGAGGAATAGTCCTTGCCCGGCATGGTCCACTCGCCATCGCTCCCGGCCTGAGCCCGGACCGGCCCGACTGAACAGATGGAAAGCGAAGCCAAAGCGGCGACTATGCTCGATGCACGGCGCCACTCTGCGGGTACGTTCCTGACTGCAAGGGTAGGCATTCTGCCTCCTTCCGGCCTCGTGAATCAACCAGCGCATTGAACCTTGATTTCCCCCGGGGATCGGGGTCGTGGTGCCTGACGCTGATATAGGAGCGAACAACCCGGTGTCAAGACCTTGCGCTGAGTCGGCTGGTAACGGAACCTCATAACGGGGGCGGCCAGGCGACCGTGATCAGGAGGATCTTTGCCCGCATACGATGCAATAGTGCTCGGTCTCGGCGGGATGGGCAGCGCCACGCTGTTCCACCTCGCGCACCGGGGATTGCGGGTGCTCGGGCTCGAGCGCTTTGACCTGGTGCACGAGTACGGGTCGTCCCACGGGCTCACCCGAATCATCCGGCTGGCTTACTGGGAACATCCAAGCTACGTGACACTCCTGCGGCGGGCCTACGAGTTGTGGCGGGAACTCGAGGGTCTCGCGGGCGAGCGGCTACTGCACATCACCGGAAGCGTAGATGCGGGCCCCGAAGGCGGTGCCATCTTCGATGGGGCCCTCAAGTCGAGCCAGCTCCACGGCTTGGCGCACGAGGTGATGGACGGCGCCGAGCTGCACCAGCGCTTCCCCGGATATCGCCTGCCTAAGCAGATCCGCTGCCTCTACCAGCCCGAGGGTGGGTTCCTGCTGCCCGAGCGGTGCGACATCGCCCACGTCGAGCAGGCCCTGGCGCATGGCGCCGAGGTCCGGTGCCGTGAGCCGGTGCTGGAATGGGATGCCAAGGGCGGGCGGGTGTCGGTGCGGACGGCGCGGGGACGCTATGAGGCCGAGCGGCTGGTCATCTGCGCCGGGCCCTGGGCCGCCAAGCTCATCCCCGAGTTGCAGGGTCTCGCTGTGGCGGAGCGTCAGGTTCTGGCGTGGCTGCAGCCCGCTCGTCCTGAGTACTTCCGGCTAGACGCCTTCCCCGTTTTCAACCTGGAGGTGGAAGAGGGCCGCTACTACGGCTTCCCCAGCTTTCTCATACCCGGGTTCAAGTTCGGGAAGTATCATCATTTGGGGGAACAGGTCGATCCCGACAGGGTGAACCGCGAGCCCCGGCCAGAGGATGAGGAACTGCTACGCGCCTTCGCCCGGCGGTATTTCCCCGATGGTGACGGGCCCATGATCATGCTCAAGGCGTGCCTCTTCACCAACAGCCCTGACCGCCATTTCATCCTGGACCATCACCCGGCGCACCCGGAGGTCGTGATCGCGGCCGGATTCTCCGGCCACGGCTACAAGTTCTGCAGCGTCATCGGTGAGGTAATGGCCGACCTGGCGCAGGGAGGCCAGGCTCGTCACGACATCGAGTTCTTCAGGTTGAAGCGGTTCACGGAGAGGACGCAGAGGACGCAGAAGACGCAGAGGACGTAGAGAAGGTAACGCGCTGAGTATGGCTCCTCATCCCGAGAGAGCGGAAGCGAACGAGGGATCTGCTCCACCTGCCGCGAAGCCGGTTGGCAAGATCCCTGGCTGCGCTCGGGATGAGGAAGCTCTCACCTCTGCGTCCTCTGCGTCCTCTGCGTCCTCTTTCAGCACTCCGTCACATTCACCGCGATCTGCAGGGCCAGACCGCCCTCAGCGGTCTCCTTGTACTTGACGTTCATGTCCTGGGCCGTCTGCCACATCGTGCTGATGACGGTATCGAGCGGGATCTTGGCGTCGGCCGGCTCGCTGGCCAGCGCGAGGGTAGCAGCGGTGATCGCCTTGACCGCTCCCATGGTGTTCCGCTCGATGCAGGGGATCTGCACCAGCCCTGCCACCGGATCGCAGGTCAGACCGAGGTGATGCTCGAGGGCGATCTCGGCGGCCATGGCGACCTGCGCGGCAGAGCCGCCGAGGCATTGGGTGAGTCCCGCCGCCGCCATGGCGCTGGAGACGCCGATCTCCGCCTGACATCCTCCCATAGCCGCCGAAATGGTCGCCTCCTTCTTGATGATGCTGCCGATCTCGGCGGCGGTGAGCAGGAAACGCGCGATGCCGCTATCGTCGCCCTGGCAGAAGCAGAGGTAGTACAGCAGCACGGCGGGGACCACGCCCGCTGCTCCATTGGTCGGCGCCGTGACCACGCGGCCGAACCCAGCGTTCTCCTCGTTTACCGCCAGCGCGAAGCAGCTCACCCAGGCGAGCGTCTCCTGAAATGCCGGCCGACGGTTCCGAATCGCGTCGATCCAGGAGTCGGCATCGGGCCAGCTGCCGGCGCCGAGCATGCCGCTGCTGAGTCCAGCCGCGCGGCGTACCACACCCAACCCCCCAGGCAGGATGCCCCGGGTATGACATCCGCGGAAGACAGAGTCCTTCATTGCCTTCCAGATCGCTGTCAGGTTCCGATGGATCTCCTCCGGCGTGCGCCAGACCAGCTCATTCCGCCACACCACCTCCGGCACGGTGAGGCCATTGGCGTTACAGTGGGCCAGCAGGTCCTTGGCCGATTCGATCGGAAACGGGAGGGTGACGGACGGCCCTTCGCCTTCGGTCTCGCCCTCCTCAACGATGAAGCCACCCCCGACCGAGTAGTAGGTCTCCTCGGCCCTCGAACCGTCCGCTAGGACGGCGGTGAATCTCACGCCATTGGGATGTTGCGGGAGGCTGATGCGGGAGTTGAAGTGGCAGTCGCTGGCAGGATCGAAGCGGACAGGGCGCTCGCCGCCGAGCAGGATGCTCCGCGACCGCTGGATCGCCTCGATCTTGGCGGGGATCGCCGAGGTGTCGCAGGTCACCGGGTCCTCGTTCGAGAGGCCGAGCATGACCGCCATATCGGTCATGTGCCCCCGGCCGGTCTTCGCCAGAGAGCCGTATAGGGTTACCTGAACTTCGGCGATGGCATCGAACACACCTTGCTCACGCCAGCGTTGCACCGCTCGCTGAGCCGCCCGCCAAGGGCCGAGGGTGTGGGAGCTCGAGGGCCCAACCCCGATTTTGAAAATGTCGAATACGCTGATGGCGGCCATCGGTAAACCTTCCCCGTGGCGCAAGATGCAGGGTCGGCCAGGAACATGCCAGATCTCGGGGGTTCGAAAACCTTGGGCCGAAAGCCTTGCACCGTTCCGGGTCCCGCCTTATACAATGAGAACCCTCCCCCGAGAACACCAGACCGTCCCGAAGCTGATGGGCGGACGCGAGTTTCAGCGATGAACCCTACCACCATGGCGACCGGCGCTACGCCGGCCGTCGAAGGCGTCGGAGAGGAGCAGCAATCTCGAGGCTCACTGAAGCAGAAGAAGCGCTGTTTCGTCGTGATGGGCTTCGGCATCAAGACAGACCTTGCCACCGGCCGAAAGCTCAACCTCGACAACGCCTACCGCAACATGATCAAGCCCGCCGTGGTGCAGTGCGGGCTCGAGTGCGTGCGGGCCGACGAGATCCCTCACAGCGGCGTCATCGACCTCCAGATGTACCGCGAGCTGCTGACCGCCGACGTGGTCATCGCGGATATTTCCACGGTCAACCCCAATGCCATTTACGAGCTGGGCATACGGCACGCCCTGCGGCCCTGGACCACCATCGTGATCTCCGAGTCCGAGCTTAAGTATCCCTTCGACCTGGGGCATATCGTCATAACTCCCTATACTCATCTGGGCGACGACGTCGGAGTCACCGAGGCGCGCCGATTCATTGAACAGGTGAGCGACAACCTGCGTGAGATTCTGGAAAATCCCGTTCCGGACAGCCCGGTGTACACCTTTCTGGCCGATCTCCTCCCGCCGACTTTGAAGGAACAGCAGCGCCAGGCGGCCGCGACCGCGGCCCCGGCGACGCCCCAAGCGGCTGACGCTCCAGCGGCATCCGCCAGCGAGTCGACCCTTGCGGCCATGATCGAGCAGGCCGAGTTGGCGATTCGCCGCAGCGACTTTCTCGCGGCCAGGGAGCTGTTTCGTGCCTCCATGTCTCTTTGCGGCTCGCAGCAGAGTCAGCGAGCCGGAGTGCTCAGGCACGAGCCGTACCTGGTGCAGCGGCTGGCCCTCACGACCTATAAGGCCGCGCAGCCTGACCCCGTGAGCGCGCTGAACGAGGCGTTACAGCTGCTGGCCCCGCTCTCGCCGGAGGACTCGAACGATCCCGAGACGGTCGGCCTGGGTGGGGCGATCCACAAGCATCTCTACGAGCAGGGCCAGGGAGTTGACCACCTGCGGAAAGCCATCTGGTACTACAGCCGCGGATATTATCTCCGCAGCGATCTCTACAACGGCATCAACCTCGCCGCCTTGACGACGCTGCGGGCGGCTTCATCGCTCGACCCGACCGATCAGGAGAAGGTTGCCGATCTCGTTAGCGCCAATCGGATCCGCTCGGAGATCCTGGATCTGTGTCAAAAGGAGCTGACCAAGATCGAGGCACGGCTCGAGTCGGCAGGGGACCACGAATCGCGGGAGTACCAGGTGCGGCAAGACGCGGAGCGGCGATTCTGGTGTCTGGCGAGCATGGCCGCAGCGTACTATGGTCTGGGGCAATGGTCAGAGTTCCAGAAGCTGCGCAAGGCCGCGCTGGACCTGAAGCCGCCCGAGTGGATGCTCGCGACCTTCGACAAGCACCTGGCCATTTTGCGAGGACCGCTGGAGGCGCACGGCAAGTTGATGAGCCCACCGTGGCTGCTGAACTCCGCGGCCTCAGGATGACGCGGGGGTTTGCCCCGGTGTCGCCCTCAGCTTGCCCCGGTCCACCTTCCCGAGATGCGTGGTCGGCAGTGAGTCCACGAAGATCACCTCGCGAGGACATTTGTAGGGCTCCAGCCGATCCCTCACAAAGTCTTTGAGCTCTTGCGCGAGGCCCTCGCGGCGCTCCCGCGGAATGACGTAGGCGTGCGGCTTGACCAGTCCGCTGGCATCGGCCACGCCAACGACGGCCACCTGTGACACCGCCGGGTGCTGCAGCATGCAGCCTTCCACCTCGGTGGCTGAGAGCCACTTGCCCGACACCTTGAGCAGCTCGTCCGCCCGTCCGCCGTAGGTGTAATAACCATCGGCATCGCGCCGAACCAGGTCTCCCGTCACCACCCACTCGCCGCGGAAGCAGCTCTGGCTCTTGTCCAGGTGCTGCCAGTAGCCCAGTGCGCGGGACCCGCCGCGGACCCAGAGATAGCCCATCGTGCCGTCAGGTACTTCCCGGCCCTCGTCGTCCATCACCCTGATCTCGAAGCCGGGCACGACTTCACCCAGCGTCCCCCGTCGCACCCGGCCGATCCTATTCGAGAGGAAGATGTGCCACTGCTCCGCGGTGCCCAATCCATCGAGCAGCGGCACTCCAAAGAGCCGGTCCCATTTCGCGTGGAGCTCCTCCGGCAACCCTTCGCCTGCCGAAGTGGCGAGGCGGACGCAGGAGAGGTCCTGCGCGCCGGCATTTGGGTGACTCACCATCTGATTGATCATGGTGGGCACGGTGATCAGGATGGTGGGACGATAGCGCGCAATGCGATTGAAGATTACTTCCGCCGTACATCGCTCCTCGAACAGCACGCTGGAGGCGCCGGCGGCGAAGGGAAAGAACAGGTTGGATCCCATCGCGTAGCCGAAATAGAGCTTTGGCACGGACAGGGTGATGTCGGCTTCAGTGTAGCCCAGCACCTGCCCGGCGTAGCACTCGCAGGAGTTCACATAAGAGCGATGCGGTTGCACCGCAGCCTTGGGTCGTCCTGTAGTGCCGCCGGAAAAGAGCCAGATGGCGGGATCGTCCCGATGGGTGGGAAAGTTGCTCCAGCTGTCCGGTGCCGAATCGAGGCGCGACTGCCAATCGCCGCCACCCACGATCAACAGCTTCGGAGCATGCGCCGCTCGGCCCGCGGCGGCGCGAAACGCGTCGGCCCGGTCGGCTGCTACCAGCGCAGCGACCGCTCGGCTGTACTCGAAGAAATACTCGATCGCGTCGGGCTTGAGCTCCGGGTTGACCATCACTACGACGGCGCCGATCTTGAGGATGCCGAACAGCGATCCCACGTACTCCGGCCCGTCGGGCAGGGCGATGATTACCCGCTGTTCCGGCGCCACTCCCGCCGAACTGAGCACGTTGGCATAACGGTTGGCTAGTGCCTGAACTTCACGGTAGCTCCATCGTCCGGCATCGGTATGCAGCGCGGTCCGATCGCCCCGGCCTTCGCGCATCCGGGCATCGAGAAAGTAGTCAGCGATGTTGAGCTGGGGCGATTGCATGAGGACACAATAACCGTGCAGCCGCTTGCCGCAATGACCTGGGAAGAGGCCCGGGACGCCCTGGGGCCGAGCTCGGTCGCGATCCTGCCGGTGGGCGCGATCGAGGCTCACGGTCCGCACCTGCCGCTCGAAACCGATGTCATCATCGCCCAAGCCATGGCGCGCTCCGGCGCCGCTCGGCTCGTCGCCCGTGGCCTTCGGGTCGCCATTCTTCCTCCGCTGAGCTATACCGCCGCAGGATTCGCCCACGGGTTCGCCGGAACCATCTCCCTCCGGTCAGAGACGGCGACCGCCACGGTGGTAGACATCTCCGCCAGCCTGGCTCATCATGGGTTCGCAGTGCTCGCCATCGCCAACGCCCATCTCGATCCCGGTCATCTCGCTTCGCTGGATGCGGCGGCGACTGCGATTCGACGCGACATCGAGCTTGCGGTGGCATTCCCCAACCTCGCCGCCAAGCCGTGGGCCCTCCGGCTGAGCGATGAGTTCAAGAGCGGCGCCTGTCACGCCGGCCAGTTCGAAACCTCGATTGTCCTGGCCGAGCGTCCCGAGCTGGTGCGCGAAGCGTTAATGGAAGAGCTGACCCCGAACCCGGCATCGCTCTCGCGTGCGATCCGGGACGGCAAGCGAAACTTCGAGGAGGCGGGCGGCCCGCGAGCCTATTTCGGGTTCCCCGCCCAGGCCACGGCGGAAGAGGGCCGGGCGACTATCGACGTGCTCGGCGCGATACTCGACGAAGCGGTTCAAGCCGAGCTTGGCGCACGTCACCCGAGATGAATACCATGGACGGTCGCGTGGCCGTGGTGACGGGCGCGGGCCGAGGCATCGGAGCCGCCACGGCACGGGCGCTGGCGGACGCCGGCTTGCGCGTCGTGCTCGCCGCGCGGAGTCGAGACCAGATCGAGCGGCAGGCGTCCGAGCTGGCGGCGAAGGGCCATGAGGCGAAAGCGGTCGTCTGCGATGTGACCAGCGAGGCGAGCGTGGAGGCGCTCGGTCGGGAGGCGTCTCAGCTGGGCCCGGTCGCTATACTGGTCAACAACGCCGGCGCCGCGGGCTCCAGTCCGGTCGCCCGCACGTCGCTGGAAGACTGGAACCGACTGATCGCGGTCAACGCCACCGGCGCATTCCTCTGTACTCGCGCCTTTCTTTCGGGAATGGTGGAGCGGAAGTGGGGCCGGGTGGTCAATGTGGCGTCGACGGCAAGTCTGCGGGGCGGCAAGTACCTCGCCGCGTACGCCGCGGCCAAGCACGCATTGCTGGGCCTCACTCGCTCGGCGGCTGCCGAGGTAGCGGGCACCGGGGTCACGGTGAACGCGGTCTGTCCCGGGTTCGTCGATACCGAGATGACGGCCGAGACAGTGGAACGGATCGCGGCCAAGACCGGCCGCACTCGGCAAGACGCGCTGGCCGCCGCGCTGGCGTCGGAGGGCCAGCCTCGTCTCATCTCGCCGGAGGAAGTGGCTGCGGCCGTAGTATCGCTCTCGGTCGCCGCGGTCGCTCATCCTCCTAATGGTGAAGCCCTGGTCCTGGACGGGAGAGACCCGATGAACGGTCGTTTCGCGATCATCAACCCGCAGGAGCTCGGCGCGCCCAAAGGTTGGAACAACGGGATGCTGGCCCCGGCGGGAGGCAGGACGCTCTTCATTGCGGGACAGACCGCGCGCGACCCGTCGGGCAAGGTGACCGCTGCCGACCTGGCGGCGCAGTTCGATCAGGCCCTAGGCAACGTGCTCGCCGTGTTGCGCGAAGCCGGCGGCAAGTCGAGCGACATCGGACGGTTCACGATCTACGTGACCGACATGGCGCAGTACCGCGCCAGCCTCAAGCCGCTCGGTGCAGTCTACCGCCGCCGGATGGGGGGCCATTATCCGGCGATGGCGTTGGTGGAGGTGAAGTCGTTGTTCGACCCGGGCGCGCTAGTCGAGATCGAGGCGACGGCGGTGCTGGGGTAGGAAGACACGGAAGAAGCACGGAAGACACGGAAGCTATACCGAGAACCACATCATATTTTGTTCCGTGTATTTCGTGGATTTTCGTGTGTGTTCCGTGGTGAGCATTTGGGGTGGGCTGAACGCTGATCTCAAATACAAGGAGGTCGAGATGTGTCCACGGCTGGTAGCGTCGAGCCTTGCTCTTGTCCTGCTGGTCGCTGCCAAGACGGCTCAAGCACAGGATCCGGTCAAGGTGTCGCCCGACCACTTCACGGTGCTGCTGGAGAATGAGAAGGTCCGGGTGCTCGACTTCCACAGCAAGGCCGGCGTCAAGATCCCCCAGCACTCCCATCCCGCGTACATCAGCTACAGTATCTCGGGCGCGGGGAAGACCAAGTTCACGTCCAAGGACGGCACGGTGACCGAGCAGACGGCCAAGACCGGGCAGGCGACCTGGCACGAACCGGGGACCCACACGAGCGAATACGAGGGCACCGGACCCGCACACGTGCTGCTGATCGAGCTGAAGGAGAAGTAGAAATGGATCTGGGCTTAAGAGGAAAAGCCGCGGTCGTGACCGGTGCGAGCAAAGGCATCGGCCGAGCGATCGCTCTCCGCCTGGCCGGGGAGGGCGCCGGCGTCGCCATCTGCGCCCGCGGCGAGGCGGCGTTGCGGGAGACCGAAGCTGCGCTGCGCGCTCGATCGGTCCCCGTCTATGCGGCGGTGTGCGATGTGGCGGACGCTAGCGCACTCGACGACTTTCTCGACGCGGCGCAGGCCAAGCTCGGCCGACTGGACATCCTGGTCAACAACCCGAGCGGCTTGTCCTTCGTGGATGATGCGGCCGCATGGCAGTCGACCTTGAACGTAGATGTCATGGCCGCGGTCCGAGCGAGCTGGAAGGTTGTGCCCTGGATGGCCGGCACGGATGGCGGTTCGATCGTGCACATCTCGTCCATCGCCGGCCTCGAAGCGCTGGGCTTCCCACCGGCATACTGCGCGGCCAAGGCGGCGCTGGTGAGCCACTCGAAGTCGCTGGCCGTGGCACTTGCCCCGCAGAAGATCCGGGTAAACACGGTGGCACCGGGCTCCATCGAGTTTCCCGGTGGCCTCTGGGAGCAAGCGAAACAGGGAAACCCCGATTTCTACGGCGCGGTTCTTAAGACCATCCCCATGGGCCGAATGGGCACGCCGGAGGAGGTTGCCGACGTGGTCGCGTATCTGGTGTCCGAGCGAGCGAGCTGGGTCACGGGGGTGTGCTTGGCGGTCGATGGCGGTCAGCACAAGGCAAATCTATGAGTGCAGGATGCACCCCACCCTCCACCTTTTTACCACGGAAAGCACGGAAACAACACGGAACACACGAACGAACTGAGAGAACTGTAGAAAGGGGTGATTGTTTCGTGTCTCTTCCGTGTCTGCCGTGGTGAATTCTGGGTTGGGGGGTGGAAGTAGATCACTGGTTTGCTCGGGATGAGGAGGCGTAGAACGCAGATGGCCCTGAAACCGAAATCCTTCCTCTACACCCTCGACTCGGCGACCGCCGTCGCTACCATCACCCTGAATCGCCCCGAGCGACTCAACGCGCTCACCTTCGAGGTCTACACCGAGCTCCGCGATACGTTCCGCGCGCTCGACACCCAACCGGACGTGCGGGCGATCATCATCACCGGCGCCGGTCGAGCGTTCTGCACCGGCGGCGACGTCGACGACATCATCGGCAGGCTCCTCTCGAGAGATGTCGCGGGCTTGCTGGAGTTCACCCGGCTCACGGGCGATCTCATTCTCTCCATTCGCCAATGTCGTCGTCCGGTGGTGGCGGCGCTCAACGGCACGGTGGCCGGCGCGGGCGCCGTCATCGCGGCGGCGAGTGACATCCGGATCGCGGCGGAGAGCGCCAAGATCGCCTTCCTCTTCACCCGGGTCGGACTGACCGGCGCCGACATGGGCGCGGCGTGGCTGCTGCCCCGAATCGTCGGAATGGCGCACGCGAGCGAGCTCCTCATGCTGGGCGACTTCATCAGCGCCGAGCGCGCGGCCGAGATCGGACTCTATAACCGGGTGGTGCCGGGAGAGTTATTGATGCCGGAGGCAACCGACGTCGCCTGCCGGCTGGCGCGGGCGCCTTCGGTCGCGCTGGGCGTCACCAAGCAGGCGCTCAACGAGGAGGCCTCCATGGATCTGGTCACCGCGATCGAGTGGGAAGCCAAGGCCCAGGCCGAGTGCATGCAGAATCCCAACTTCCGCGAAGCCTACGAGGCGTTCCGCTCCAAGCGGGAGCCCAGGTTCGAGTAGCCGATGCCGGACACCCGACTGATCCGCACTTTCCTCGAGCCGCAGCACGGCTCTCTCGCCGAGCGGGCCGGGAATCTCGCGATGGGAGAGATCGCCCAGCGCCCCGAACCGGTCGAAGACGCCGACGCCCGGAGAGAGGCGCGCGCCCTGCTCGGGCTGCTTGGCGCGGGCGGATGGCTCCAGCCGATCTTCGACCTCGACCTCCGGGGCTGCTGCCTGATGCGCGAAGCGCTCGGCGAAGCGTCACCGCTCGCCGACGCGGTGTTTGCCCTCCAGGGGCTGGGCACCACGCCGATTCTCCTGGGCGGAACGCAGGCGCAGAAGGACCGCTGGCTCGGGCCCATCGCTGAAGGCAAGGTGATGACCGCCTTCGCGATGACTGAGCCCCAGGCCGGGTCGGACGTGGCCGGCATCGCTACCACGGCACGGCACGAGGGGTCAGGGTACGTCCTGGCTGGGGTCAAGACCCTGATCTCCAACGCCGGCATCGCCGACCTCTACATCGTCTTCGCCTCCACCGACCGAGCCAAGGGCACCAAGGGGATTAGCTGCTTCATGGTACCGGCTGACAGGTTGGGACTCCGGTTCAGAGGCCCTCAGGTGCTGAGCGCCCCGCATCCGTTGGGGGAGATCGCCTTCGAGGATTGCCGGGTGCCGGCGGATGCGCTGCTGGGCACCGAGGGGAAGGGCTACGGGCTGGGCCTCGCGACGCTCGATCGGCTGCGGCCCACCGTCGCGGCCGCCGCGTGTGGGATGGCCGCCCGCGCGCTCCGCGAGGCACTGGCCCACGTGAAGCAGAGGCAGCAGTTCGGGAAAGCGCTGGCGGAATTCCAGTTGGTACAGCAGAAGCTCGCCCGGATGGCCACCGACCTCGCCGCGGCTCGGCTGCTCACCTATCGGGCGGCATACGAGAAGGACAAGGGCCAGGAGCGGATCACCACTGAGTCCGCGATGGCCAAGTCCTTCGCTACCGAGATGGGGCAGCGGGTGGTGGACGATGCGGTGCAGCTCATCGGCGGCCGGGGCGTCCTGGCCAGTCACCCAGTAGATCGATTGTACCGCGCGGTGCGGGCGCTTCGGATCTACGAGGGGACGACCGAGATCCAGCAGCTGATTATTGCGGGGGAGATGCTGAGGGAAGGCTAAAAGGCTCTAGGCTCTAGGCTCTAGGCTAAAAGGCTATAGGCAAAGCGCTGGAGGCTGGGTGCCAAAGCTAGAAGGCTGTCGACTTTCGGCCTTTAGCCTAGAGCCTAGAGCCTCCCTTCTCTTGACAATACTTGTTCCAACGACTATCCTAGCAACATATGGGCGCCATCTACCAAGAAATCCACCAGACCAGGCCGTTCCGCTCTCTGGAAGAGGAGATCTACATCGCCATCCGTCTCACGGCTCAGGTCCTGGATCAGCCCTGGACCCGGTATCTGCGGAAGACGGAAGGGATTTCCTCGAGCCAATACAACCTCCTCCGGATCCTGCGAGGCGCCGGCGTCGATGGGCGCACCATGCGCGAGATCTCCGACCGGATGATCAACCGTGATCCCGACGTCACCCGCCTGGCCGATCGCACAGTGAAACTCGGCCTCGCACGGCGGAGAAGGGACACTGAAGACCGCAGAGTGGTCAAGCTCTTCATCACCGAAAGAGGCCTGGAGCTGCTTGCTCGACTCGACAACGCGGTCCTGGTGTTCCTGAAACAGAGCTTGAGCAGCCTTCCTCCCAAGCGTCTCAAGCTGTTAGGCGAGCTGCTGGGTGAGGTGCGCGGTGGAATGAAGCCCTTCCCCGCAGCACGGGTGGTGAAATAGCACCAGCACCCATTTCTGTTACTGCAATACTTGTTGTCACGACTATTGTTGCTACGTTGAGATTCCAAGGAGGCAGCAATGCTGTGGACCGCGACAGCGAAGATGGCGCTCTGCACCGGTACCCTGGGATTCGCCGTAGTCGCCCTGGCGCTTCCCCACAGAGCCGATGGACCAGAAGGCTCCACCAGCCTGGAGGGCCCCGAAGTCAAGGTCGGTAACGGCACGGCGCGGTTAGTGGTGGAGTTCGACCCGAACGGCCAGCCGCGTACGGTTGGTATCACGCTCACCGAAGCCGCACTCACCGGCCTCGCTACCCGAATGAACACCACCAGCCGCTGCTTCGATAAGAATAGCGACGGTGCTGTCACTCATGGCGAGTGCCTGGGCGACTACCAGGCCGACCTCGCCTTGCCCGCCGCTGCGACCCGCCTGGGTCTCCCGATCCGCTGGGCTACCGTGAACTGGAATCCCGAAGGGCACTTGCCCCCTGCCCCCGCCGTATGGAGCGCGCCGCACTTCGACTTCCACTTCTTCACCGTGGAACCCGCGGTCATTCACGCGATCCGGACCGGCCCCTGCGCCGAGTTCATTCACTGCGCGGACTCTGCTCGGGCGAGCATCCCCCTTCCCAAGCAGCACGCGCCGGAGGGTTATATCGACGTCGGAGCCGCGGTAGCCGGGATGGGCAACCATCTAATCGATTCGCACGATCCCGAGCTCGCCGACCCCACCCTCGGCTTCTCCCATACCTTCATCTATGGAGTGTATGACGGGAAACTGGCCTTCCTGGAGCCCATGGTATCACACGCATTCCTCTCGAAACGCCCGCAGGAGTGCAGGCCGATCCGCACCCCCGTGGTCTACGCGACCGCAGGATACTATCCGACGAGATACTGCGTGCGTCACGACGCCGCGACCGCGACCTATCGGGTGACGTTGGAGGGGTTGGTGTACAGAGGCTAAAAGTCATAGGCTCTAGGCTATAGGCTATAGGCTATGGGGCTTTCTGGCTGGCCTATAGCCTAGAGCCTAGAGCCTAGAGCGTATAGCCTTCTGCCTACCCATGTGGCACCCCGACCCCTTCATTAAATACCCCATCCCGGAGACCCATCCGCCCACAGCGGAGGAGGCGGCGCGCTCGATGTGGTTCAGTCCACTCCGCTCTGGTCGCCTGGAGCTGCGAGAGCGCACCTGGGTTCCGGCCATGGTGCCTTGGCGCGCGACGGAAGATGGGTTGGTCACGCCGGAGGTGCTGGCGTGGTACGAGCGCTTCGCCCGGGGGGAGCCCGGTGCGCTCGTGGTCGAGGCCACCGGTATCCGAGACATTCCCAGTGGACCGCTGCTCCGTATCGGACACGACCGATTCATCCCTGGACTCTCTGAGCTGGTGCGGAAGGTCCGGGAGGCGAGCGGTGCACGGACTAAGGCTTTCATCCAGATCATCGACTTCCTTCGCATTCGCCGCCGCCCGGAGCCGGAGCGATACTTCCGTGAGTTCCTGCAGTTAACCGACCGGCACCGCGCCCTCATTCCCGGCAGCGACGACACCATTCGCGAGGCGCTGGCGAAATTGCCCCAGGCAGAATGGCCTAGGGTTCTGACTGAGCGAGAGCTCGAGAGCCTGCAGTTCGGCGAGCGGGAACGGGTCACCGACACCTGGCTGCCGCACATTCGCGAGCTGCCGCGGGTGCTCCCGGAGCTGTTCGCTCGAGCGGCGGCACGCGCCGAGGCGGCGGGGTTCGATGGCGTGGAGCTGCACTTCGCCCACGCTTACACTATGGCCTCGTTTCTCTCCGCGCTGAATGATCGGGAGGATGGTTACGGCGGAGCGAGGGAGAATCGGGTGAAGCTGCCGCTCGAGGTCTATCGCGCGGTGCGTGGCGCGGTGAGCGACTCATTTGTCGTGGGGGTGCGCTTTCTGGGCGAGGACTGCGTTCCGGGAGGCAACACGGCCGAGGATGCGGCCTGGTTCGGTGGCGAGTTCGCGCGGTCGGGGATGGACTACCTCTCGCTCTCGCGCGGAGGCAAGTTCGAAGACGCCAAGCAGCCGAGGCCGGGCTGGGCGAGCTATCCCTACACCGGTCCCAGCGGCTACGAGTGCATGCCGACGGTGAGATCCGACGAGCGCGGCCCGTTCGCTCGGAATGCAGCGGCCACTCGCGCGGTGCGGGAAGCGGTGCACGCCGCCGGATGTGCGACACCCGTTGTTCTGTCCGGTGGGATCTCGACCTTCGAGCAGGCGGAGGAACTGCTTCGAACCGGCGTCGCTGATATCATCGCGTCGGCCAGGCAGAGCCTGGCGGACCCGGATTGGTTTCGGAAGCTGAGGCTGGGGTTGGGCGATGAGGTGCGGCGCTGCGTCTTCACCAACTACTGTGAGGGCCTGGACCAGGTGCACAAGCCCGTGACCTGCAAGCTCTGGGACCATCTCGAGCTCGACGGGGACGACAGGCCGCGCAGCGCCGACGGCCGCCGGCGAATGGTGGCCCCGGCGTGGGAGCCGGCAGCCAGGTGAGGGTCGCGATCGTGGGGGCGGGCCCCGCCGGCCTCTATCTCGCCATCCTGCTCAAGCGCGACGACCCGCGCCACGAGGTGACGGTCTACGAGCGGAACCGGGTAGAAGACACCTTCGGTTTCGGGGTGGTGTTCTCCGACGAGACCCTGGAGAACGTGGGTGAAGCCGACGCCGTGACCAATCAGACGATGGCTATGGCGGCAGCGCGGTGGGCAGACATCGAGATCCATTACCGCGGCACCGTCATGCGGTCTACCGGCCATCGCTTCTCCGGCGTCGAACGCAAGACACTGCTGGAACTACTTGGACAACGAGCGCAGTCGCTCGGCGTGGAGATCCACTGGCAGCAGGAGATTCGCGATCTATCCGACTGTACCCTTCCCCATGCCGATCTGATCGTCGCCGCGGATGGGGTCGCC
>UEXR01000027.1_pt1 | contig 22395 bp, 21 predicted proteins | sample 4301101 | NCBI WGS metagenome assembly UEXR01 (sample SAMEA4773180, study PRJEB27434) | metagenome | biome: 2259; feature: agricultural soil; material: soil | place: USA | collected 2014-09 | depth 0.25 m
GGCCTTCTCCCGCGCGATGCGGCGGCCGACCGGCAGACTGTCAGCGTCCAGCAGTGTCACACTCAGATCAGGCCAACTGATCGCGAACTTGCTGTCCAGCAGCAGCCCCAGCACTCGGGTACTGACGTATTGGTCTCCGGATTGTATGACCCGATCGCCGGGCGTGAGCCTGACGATGGTCTTGCCCGAGCGGATCTCCGGGCTGGCAGGATCGAATGCAACTCTTCGGTTTCCCGGCTGCAGGATCAGCTCGAGCCTACCACCCGGTAGTGCGTGGGCGGCGATTTCTGCTTCTTCGGCAACCTGGGTGAGTGGAAGGAGAGCGTCATCGCCGGAACGAAAGGCAGGCACCGTGAGAGAACGGAGTCGCCCGATTGATAGCTCCACAATGACGGGATCCGGAGCGAATGCACTCTTGGTGGAATCCACCAGGGTCGAGTCCACGTTGGTGGAGTCCGCCAGCGTGGTATCTCCCACTGTCTGTGCCTCGAGTGCGCCGAAGGCGAGCAGGGCCACCGTCAGGAGTGCCGCTGCCGCACGGCAGGGACTCACGGCAGATGGACCTCGAGTGAGTCGCGGGCGGGGGGCGTACTCAGCACCAGCTCAGGGGGAATATCCTCACGCTGGGCTGCGACATCGATCTTCAGCCGATAGTGGCCGGGGCGAAGGCCGGCGGCAGGCAGTGGCGCCGTGACCCTGGGTTCCATGTCGTAGTAGACCGCCAGCGGACTGCTCAGCGTCGTGACCACTCGGCCGGTCGAATCGACCAGCGCTGCCCGCAGCGTGCCCAGGAAGGCCGCATTGCCGGTGCGATCAAGCCGGAGCCGCACCGCCAGCGAGTCCTTCTCCACCGCGGCGGCCAGGCTCGATGTCCGGACGCCGGTCGTCACCCGTCCCTTGCGGTACTGCAGCGGAATGATCGTGCGGATCTCGAGCGCGAGCGACACTCGCATACCGGAGCTGTCCGCAACCCCTTGGACTGGAACTGTGCCACCCTTCGCGCTCACCACCAGTCGAGCCCAGTACTCACCATCAGCCAAACTGGCTGGCGGCCGCGCCAGCAGGCGAACAGTCTGCCGCTCCTTCGGTCCCAGGAGCATCCGTTTGGGGAAGGCGTCGATCCACTTCGCTGCCGACGGATACTGGGGGTCGGGTTGCTCGATGGTGCGGAGCTCGAATCCGCCGGTGGAGTCGGAGACGGGATACCCGAAGAAGCTGGAGAGAGTGATCTCGACGGGCTGATCACCCGGGTTGTAGAGCGTGATCGATCCGCTGCGGGTGCGGTGGTCGATGATCACCGCATGGGGCGCGACCAGAACCCCCTGAGCGGAGAGCTTGGGCGGAAGGAGGAGCGACGCTATGCCGGCAAGCAACAGAGATCGGTTCATTGCACTGTCACGGTGAGTGTGATGGTATTGGCGTAGGCCCCGACCGCCTGATTCACTGGCGGCGACACAGTACCGCCAAGGAAGACGGCCAATGGCTTGCTCGGCACGACTTGGAAATTCTGCGCGTTGTTCGGGTTGAAAACCACCGGATTGCTGTTCCCCGCGTTTCCTGAACTGACCGCGTCAGTGGCTCCGAAGCTGATCGGCATGGTCGCGCCTGCCGGCCCATTCAACCGATTGGGTAAGGTGAACTGCGTCCGCACTCGCGTCCCATTGGTCGCTAGCACTTGGAACTGGCCGCTCTTCACCGCGTCACTGGGCAGAACGTGCGTCGGTATGCCTTTGATGACGGCCCCAAAGGCGAGATCGCGTACCCCGCTGACCGTAACCTGGGCAATGGCAGGTGAGGTCATAGCCAGCAGCGCGCACGCGCCGGCGAGCGCGGACAATCGCATCTGAGTTCTCCCGGGAGGCCGGTCACGAACGCGCCGGTCGAGGGAGGAAGATACCACCCCCGACCGGCGCGCCTTCGCTCGGGCTCGACGGGAGTACTAGCTCAGAGGTAGACGACCTGCATGGACACGCTGCCCGTATATGTACCGGCGCCCTGCGCTCCGGCCGGGGACACCGTTCCGCCCACCCAGACCCAGAGGTTGGCCCCACCAGAGGGAACCGTCGTGGGAACCGCGCTGGGAGTGAAAGTGGTAGCGGCCGCAGCGTTGGCAGCGGTGTTATTCCATCCGGCCGTCCAGCTTCCGATCGGCATCGTCGCCGCACTCGGCCCGAGCAGAGTCGCGGGCAAAATGAACGTGAGCGCGACGGAGGTTGCGGCAGCCTTGGTCACGGTGAACAGGCCAGCGCCGGCATCGGTGATGGCAATGGTCTTGTTCACGCCTGGAGTCACATTGCCAAAGGCCAGGTCGGTGCCGGTCACCGTGATCGCCGACAACACGTTGGCGGTCGCCTGGATGGTTGCGCTCTGGGCCTGCAGTGACGCAGCCCCGAAGCTCAAGCTCGCGGCCAGGGCGGCCGATAATACGGTTGCGCGCATTTGCTTCTCTCCCCGATCGGTGAAGTGGATTGGTCCCGGAAGTGGATGGACCCGCTTCGTGGTTTAGGGGAGTTCGCGCTCCCCGTCGGTCGGCGGCGAGGGGCAATGCGCGTGCCAGCTATTGCCGTGTTCGAAAACCCAACAGTCACGGTGGAGCGCTCTAGGCCACATCCCGTTGCGGAGCAAGGAGGATTGGCGAGTCGGAGATTGTCTGGAAGCTAGACGATCCACCTGGCCTCTAGCGGGCCCGGCTTCGACGCGTAAGTTATCGAAGCGACTGGCGTTTGGACCCATGCGACCGAGACACAAGCGAGGCACTCTGACGGCCATCGTAAGGGGTCGCTTCCGTGCGCTCTGCGTGCCCAATCATCTGCGCCAGGTGCTCGGAATCGTGACGGCTCTCGCGGCAGTCAGCTGGCTGCGTCCGCCATCGGCCACGGCTCAGGCGATTGGCACGTTGCAAGTCCAGGCTCGGGTCACCGCAGCCGATTCGGAGTGGGGCAGCCTCCGGGCGGCGCAACAGCTCGCCGGTTACGCCTCTGCTGCCACGAGTCGCGCGACGCCGTCCCGGGTTGCGCTTCCGCTTTCAGAGATTCAGTGGGTGGCTTTTAGCTCGCGGGATGATGGCCAGGGCCAGCCCGCTCTCATCTCAGTCCAGTACCTGCGCAACTAGGTCTCACCCCGCTCGGCATTTCCCAGCACGACCCTTACGGCTGCGCCCTCCGCTGCTATCCTTTACGGGATGGCGCCTGGTGCGCCCATCATCCCACGGCTTTGCGGAGGTATGACATGCCGGCTGACCAGCAAGGTGGCGCGCTCAAGCCTATCAAGCCTGCCCGAGTCGCTGAGGAGCTGCGCAAGCTCAGCGCGGCTCGGCAGAGTGGAGAGCTCAAGGCCGATGAGTACGAGCACCGTTTTTCTCGTATGATCGGCGAGCTTCGCGACCGTCGCATTGACGGCTCCCGCGCGGAGATTCTGGCCACCCTGACACCCCTCTTCGAACAGGGCATCGTCTCGGCTGAAGATTGGCGCCGGCTCACCCGGCAGCTCGGACTCGCATGACCCTGGCATGAAGTTCCGGCCGCTCGGTTCCAGCGGACCGCCGGTTTCCGCCGTCGGTTTCGGAGGGATGCACCTCTCGATTCAGGGTCGTCCCTCCGAGGATCAGGGTATCAAAGTCCTCCAGGCCGCTCTCGACGCCGGCGACACCCTGATCGACACCGCCGACGCCTACTGCCTGGACGATCGCGAGGTAGGTCACAACGAGCGGCTGATCGCTCACGCGCTTCGAGGCTGGAAAGGCAATCGAGCGCAGACCGTCGTAGCCACCAAGGGCGGAGTTGTTCGCACTGGCGGTCGGTGGCTCAACGATGGCAGTCCCTCGCATCTCCGCGCCGCGTGCGAGGCGTCCCTCCGGGCGCTGGCGGTCGAGCGAATCGATCTCTATCAGCTCCACGCTCCCGACCCGAACGTTCCCTTCGAAGAAAGTGTCGGCACCTTGGCCGAGCTCAGCCGGCAGGGAAAGATTCGCTGGGTTGGTTTATCCAACGTGGATGTTGCGCAGATCCGGACGGCCGAAAGCATTGTGCCGATCACCGCCGTGCAGAACCGACTCAATCCGTTTTTTCGGGAGGCCTTGCGTGACGGGGTGCTGCAGTACTGTTCCGATCGGGGTATCGCGTTTCTGGCCTACAGCCCGACCGGCGGCGGTCGTTTGAATCTGAAGCTCCCGAACCACCCGGTACTGCAACCTATGGCGGCGCGGCTCAAAGTCTCCGCGCATCAGTTGGTGCTGGCCTGGGTGCTGGCGCAATCACCCGCCGTTGTTGTAATCCCCAGCGCGCGAACCGTGGAGCACGCGCGCGACAGTACCCGTGCCGCGGAGCTCAGCCTCACGCCAGCCGATCTGGCGGCCATCGATCGAGCCGAGTTCTCTCGCGCCTGATCGTCACTGCCAGCGCATCAGAGTAGCTCCGAGCGTAAATCCTGCCCCAACGGCCACAACCCCTACCCAGGCGTGGTGAATCTTTCGGGGAGCAAGAACAGCCGAGGAGGCTCGTTATATTTCCCCGCATGCCATCAGTCATGCGCAGGCACACAGTCACCGTCAGGGTCGGCGGGGTTCCCGTGGGTTCCGGACACCCGATCGTGGTGCAATCGATGACCAACACCGACACCGCCGACGTAGCTCGCACCGCGGCACAGGTCGCCGACCTCGCTAGCGCGGGAAGTGAGCTGGTGCGGGTGACGGTCAACAATGACGAGGCGGCGGCCGCCGTGCCGGCAATTGTGGACCGACTTGAGAGCGAGGGCGTCTCGGTCCCGATCATCGGCGACTTCCACTACAACGGGCATCTTCTCCTGACCCGCTATCCCGAGTGCGCCCGCGCATTGGCCAAGTACCGGATCAATCCGGGAAATGTGGGCGGGAAGCGCCACGATGAGAATTTCCGCTCCATCATCGAAGTCGCGCTTGCCAACGAAAAGCCGGTGCGTATTGGGGTGAACTGGGGTTCCCTGGACCAGGCACTGCTCACCGAGATGATGGATCAGAATGCCCGATCGGCTGAGCCGCGCGACGCTCGGGAAGTGACCATGGACGCGATGGTCGAGAGCGCGCTCCGCTCGGCGCGTTTGGCCGAGGCGACCGGCATGGCCCGCGAGCGCATCATCCTCAGCGCCAAGGTTTCCGGCGTTCAGGATCTGATCGAGGTGTACCGCATGCTCGCCGCTCGGTGCGACTACCCCTTACACCTGGGCCTGACCGAGGCCGGGATGGGGGCGAAAGGGATCGTGGCCAGTACCGCCGGGCTCAGCATTCTTCTGCAGGAAGGCATTGGGGACACCATCCGGGTATCGCTTACTCCTGCCCCCGAGGGTGACCGTACGGAGGAGGTGCTCGTCGCCCAGCAGGTACTTCAGGCGCTCGGGCTTCGAAGCTTTTCTCCCCAGGTGACCAGTTGCCCCGGCTGTGGGCGCACTACGAGCACCTTCTTTCAGCAGATGGCGCAGGATATCCAGGAGTACTTGAGGCAGCGGATGCCGGTCTGGCGGGCGGAGTACCCGGGTGTGGAGGAGATGCGGGTGGCGGTGATGGGCTGCGTGGTGAACGGTCCGGGCGAGTCCAAGCACGCAAATATCGGGATCTCACTCCCCGGGACCTTCGAGGAGCCGAAGGCGCCGGTGTATGTCGACGGACGGCTCCTGATCACTCTGAAGGGCGATGCCATTGTCCCGGAGTTCCTGGCCATCCTCGACGAGTACGTGGCCAATCGGTTCGGCGCCGGCGCCGAACAACCGATTGCACGGTGAGACCGGCTAGCCCCGCATCGCAGCCGCGATGACACCGGGGACTTTCATCCAGCTGGCCCGCTCTTCCAGAGACGTTAACCGCCGCATCAGCGTGTGGGTGGTCCGATGACTGGGAAACGTGGACGGCTTCGGCACGATCGTGAGCGGGTGCCGGAGCACCGCCTTCTCGATCCCCTCCAGCATTGGCGTGTTGTGCACCCATCCCATCCCACTTTGGATATCCGAAGGTCTGGAGCTCGGATGTGCTCCCCACGGCGGGGTGCCGAGCGCGAAGAGTAGACCGCTCCACGCATTGAGGCAGACCGAGCCGTAGCGCAGCCGGACAATGGCACGCTCTACCGCCGGAGCAAGTGTCGGGTCTTTGAGCGTCTGCGGATGCACGACCAGCGTCGCCGACAGCGTTCCCCATAGACGATCGTTGGCGAAGTCCACGGCTCGATCCAGATACTCCAGCGGGTCATCGCTTCCGACGGCCGTCTCCGACAAGATCGGACAGAACCGCTCACCGGAAAGGAGCGGCTCCTGCGCCTCGTTTGGGTCGAGGCCGGCGAGCAGCGTCCAGGGGAGCTGCCCCTCTCCCGCAGATCCCATCGTGCGCAACGAGGCCCGCCCCCGGGTCAATAGATGCCACAGCTCATCGGAACCTGGGTAGTAGGCCTTCCGCGGCGGCACGGCAGCAAGGACCCGCTGCAGCGCTCCGAGAAGCCGTTCCCGACCGACCCACCCTTGCGGCGAAATGAGCAGCCTGGCGGCGTTGCAATTGAACGAGGCGTTGTGAATCATTGCCCCGGCAATCGCTTCAGCCTGGAAGGCGACCTCCTTGTCGGAATATGGCCCCGGAATGACCAACACTGGAGAGACATTTCCCAGCTCTGCGGTAACCGGCTTACTGATGACCGGCGCATTTCGCGCCTTCCGAGCGTCCCGCTCCGCTCCTGGGGGGCCCCAGACGAGGGCGTCGTAAGTGTTGGCCGAGCCGGTCAGGTGAATTTCGTCGATCGCCGGGTGGTGCGCCGCGTAGGTACCCTCCTCGGCGCCGCCGTATGCCACTGCCAGGAATCCGCGCGCGATCGCCTGGGCGAACGCCTCCTCGATGAAGGGACCATGATAGGCGTTCACCGGGTTCATCTTCAGGAGGCAGACCTTGCCCTCGTTGAAGAGTTTGGTGACCAGGTCCATGGCTGGGATCATGGTGAGGTTTCCCGCGCCCAGAACCAATACCGTCCGGCCCTGGTGTGCCGGGGTCTTATAGAAGCTGGCCCGGAACTGGTGCATGGCCTGCTCGTCGAGGCCCTTCTGCATGTGAACCTCGACGGTGATCCCGGAGAAGAGCACGCCATCTACAGCGCTCGCAGGGAACACCTGCACCGCGATCCTGTCATCCACCGTCCGGCTCACCGGCCCGATGCTCGTGTTCCCGGTTTTCCGCAGCGCTTCGAGTGACTCGATGACCAGCCGCAGTTGCCGCACGACGCACCAGGCGTTGGTCCACTCCTCACCTCCTGTGCGGGTCCCGATCTGAATGCCCTTCGCCGCGCAGGCAGCCTGCACGCTGCCCTCGGCGAGCCGGAGATAGCCGGCCTGCATCGAGCGGGCGAGCGCAATGCGCTCACCGAGAGAGAGCTTGGCAAACACGGTTGCGCCGTCTCGCAGGCGTGCGAGCATCTCGTCCAGCTGACGCTGCGCGGTCGGGCGTCGAGGTTCTGTGGTGGATGGGGTCGAGCCGGCCGGCCGAGCGACCGTCTGCATTGACTGTGGGCTCACCTTGCTACTCCCTGTTCGCCGGTTGTGAGGGTGATCCACCTGGCGCGTCAAGCCCATCCCTCAAGGCAAACGCCGCCACAGTTGGAGTCACCACCGCCGCGAGCGCGGCGGCGAAACCTGTTTTGAACGCCAAGAAAGTGCCGAATTCCAGTCCGTCCAGCCCAAGTGAGTTCAACAGCCAAATCATGGCCGGTGCAATCAGGAGAGCGCAGAGTACGCCAAGGGCAAGCGCGCGAAGGAGGAGCCGGCGTGGAAGGCGAAAAGATCCCCGATGGGGGCTGACCCAGTCGGCGGCGGGAAGTCGTGCCTTCCGGACTTCCGCCCGGATGAGCGGCGTGGCGATGAGACAGACGAGTATCGGCAGAAGGAGGCTGGTCGCGATGATGTCCGCGGCGATGCTCTGTTGTCCGCGAAGTGGCACGCGGGACAGGTCGCGATAAAGTCCCCATCCAATGGCCGCGTTCAGGATGGCGTTGATCGCCGCGCCCATCACACTCTGGCCGATCAGGTACTTCCGGTAGTCGACTGGCACAAGCTTCTCCCTTCCGGCTGCCCTACAATAGCCCGCTTGACCCGGTCTGGTCAGATGCCGATCACAAAATCCTCACAAGGCCTCCGGAGCCATGCGGACTCCGGCGGTACTCGGTCGAGCGCGGCTACCATTCGCGCTCGACCCTTAATTCCATCAGCACGGCCACGGCGTCTGCTTCCGGCATGAAGCGAGTCCCATCGTGCGTCGTCAGCTCTCCCGCCGAGTCCAGCCGAGAAGCGCCGCCTCACCGCTCCAGGCTGTGCTCTGCTCTCCCCCACGGGCCTTCTCGCCACTGACGCTGGCTTGGGGCGTGATTCCAAGTAACGCCCGATCACCTTCGGACCAGTTTACCGCTCGAAACCCGGCCTGCTGCTGATCGACCGCGGCTCCCATCCGAACCTCCGGCACGATCTGGTTCAACATGCCTCGCTCTGCGTTCGTCTGCGCCTCGGCCAACACCGGGACCATCATTGCCGCCGCCACCAGGGCGACTCTCATCCAGCTCCGTGATTTGGTCGACATCGTAGGACTCGCTTTCATTGCGTGATTGGTTGCCGTGCTTGCCCCGTCAATAACGTGGTCCTACAATACCTCATTGTCTCACATGCACTTCAGATAATCCTCAGCCCTTCCTCAGCGGGTCGTCCGATGTTGCGTCTCAGGGTGCTGGGCGGTGCCGCGGTCGAGGGGATGAGAGGTCCCCTGGGCGGCACGGCGGCCCAGCGGAAGTCCCTGGCTCTCTTGGGTCTCCTCGTGCCCGCCGGCGGGCAGGGAATGAGCCGCGACAAGATCCTTGCGTATCTCTGGCCGGAGGCGGGGTCCGACAAGGCCGCTCACCGGCTGACCCAGCTCCTCTACATCCTGCGTCGAGACCTTGAGGCCGACGACCTCTTTCTGGGCTCGACCGACCTCAGGCTTAACCCGGCTCGCATCACGAGCGACGTGGCCGAGTTCGGCGCTGCCCGACGCGGGGGGGATTTCGACCGCGCCGTTAGGCTCTATGGCGGTCCCTTTCTCGACGGGTTCTACCTGCGAGGTGCTCCGGAGTTCGACCACTGGGTCGAGAACGAGCGGGCCGGGTTCGCTCGGGAGTACGCCGAGGCGCTCGAGACCCTGGCTGCGGAGGCGGCGCTGCGCGGAGATCACCGGCGAGCGGCCGAGTGGTGGCGCCACTTGGCCGAGTGCGACCCGCTTAGCTCCAGAGTGACGGTGCACCTGATGTCCGCTCTCGCCGCGGCCGGGAATCGGGCGGATGCCATCGAGCAGGCGAGCGCCTATCAGGAACTGATCCAGCGCGAGCTCGATGCCGCTCCCAACCCGGCGGTACTGGCGCTGGCCCAACAGCTTCGCCGGCATTCGCTGGAACCTGCCCAGAAGTCAGGCGAGGTCGCGGTCGCGGTCCTCGCTTTTGCCAATCTGAGTCCGACGGATACGAAGGACTACTTCGTGGAGGGCCTGGTCGAGGAGCTCACTACTGCGCTGGGTCAGCTCCCGGGGCTCCGGGTTGCGGCCCGGTTGTCGGTGAAAGCGTTCAAAGCTCAGGATCTGGACGCTCGAGAGATCGGTCGCCGTCTCAACGTCGATCTGCTCCTCGAGGGCAGCGTGCGCCAGCATGGCGATCGCATTCGTGTCACCGGGCAGCTCATCGATGTCGCGGACGGCTGCCATCTCTGGTCCCAGCGATACGAGCGGCAGATGGTCGACCCATTCACGGTGCAGGACGAGCTGGCGGGGTTGATCGTGGCGGGGGTGCAAGGGGAAGTGACGGCACGGCGCGGTCGCGCTGTGGTCGGCTCAGGCTGACGCGGCCATGCCTGCTCTCCTCGACCGCATCCGCACTGCGCTCAGTACCCGGTATCCGATCGAGCGCGAGCTTGGCCACGGCGCCATGGCGACGGTGTATCTCGCTAGGGACCCCAAGCACGGACGCCAGGTGGCGGTGAAGGTGCTCCTGCCCGAGCTCGCCATATCGATTGGGCCGGAGCGCTTCCTGCGCGAGATCCAGGTTGCCGCCCGACTCACCCACCCGCATATCCTGCCGCTCCACGACTCTGGTGAGGTGGAGGGCCTGCTCTACTACGTCATGCCCTACATCGAAGGGGAATCCTTGCGGGCCCGACTGCAACGGGAGCACCGGCTCGAGCTGGCCCAGGCGCTCACGCTAGGCCGCGAGGTGGCGGACGCGCTCGACTACGCCCATCAGCACGGGGTAGTGCACCGCGACATCAAGCCGGAAAACATCCTGATCGCGAATGGTCAGTCGGTGGTAGCCGATTTCGGAATCGCGCGCGCGGTGAGCGCCGGGGGCGAGCTCCTCACCCAGACGGGAGTCTCAGTGGGGACTCCGATGTACATGAGTCCAGAGCAGGCCTCCGGCGATCCTGACCTCGACGGCCGGAGCGACGTCTACAGCCTGGGCTGCGTGCTGTTTGAGGCGCTGACCGGGGCGCCCCCGTTCTCGGGTCCCACGATGCAGGCAATTCTGGTGCAGCGGCTCCTCGAGAGTCCCCCCGCGGTACGCGCGCTCAATCCCGCGATTCCGCCGGTGGTCGAGTCGGTCATTGGGCGGGCGCTCGCTCGCTCGCGGGAGGACCGCTTCGCCACGGCTGCAGGGCTATCGGCGGCACTGCTCGAGGCCAGCCGGCGTGGCCCGGGGTGGGAGGGTGCAGTCAGGTCGGGACGCCAGTCCATGGCCGAGGCGTCCGTGGCGGTGCTTCCCTTTCTCAACCTGAGCGCCGATCCGGAGAACGAGTACTTCAGCGACGGCATGACCGACGAGATCATCAATGCCCTGGCACAGATTCCAGGGCTTCGCGTCCCCGCCCGAACCTCGTCCTTCATGTTCAAGGCCAAGAGCGTGGATGCAAGGGAGATCGGCGAGCGGCTCCGGGTGCGGACCCTGCTGGAGGGCAGCGTGCGCAAGGCCGGCGACCGGATTCGTCTGACAGTGCAGCTCATCAACGCGTCCGATGGCTATCATCTCTGGTCCCACACCTACGAGCGGACTCTGGCGGATGTCTTCGCTCTGCAGGACGAGTTGACCCGCGCAATCGTGCGCGAGCTGACCAGCCGGGTGGTCGGGACTCCAAGCAACCCGGTCGTACGGGCCGCCAGCGAGGTGCCCGAGGCCTACACGCTGTACCTGCAAGGCTTCTATTACCTCAACAAGCGGACGGGGGAGAGCTTCCTTACGGCCATCGACTACTTCCGGCGGGCCACCGAACGGGACCCCAGCTACGCCCTCGCCTACGCTCAGTTGGGGTACTGCTATGCCATGGCCGGGTTCGACCACTTCGGCGCCATGATGCCCTTGGAAGCCCTGGCGAACGCGCAGCCTGCCGTGTCCAAGGCTCTGGAGCTCGACCCAGAGCTCGCCGACGCCCACGGCTCTCGGGCAATAATCGCCGCGCTGTACGAGTGGGACTGGTCGCTGGCGGGGAGAGAGTTCGAGCAGGCGCTGAGTACGGGAGCTTCGCCTGGCATCCATCTTTGGTACGCTCTCTTCCTGAGCGCGATGGGCCGGCACGAGGAGAGTTTGCAGGTCGTCACCTCGGCCCTGTCGAACGATCCCCTCAATCTGGGTCTCCATCTGACCGTCGGACGCTCTCTCTACTTCGCGCGGCGGTATGAGGAGTCACTCGTGAAGCTCCAGGCGACCCTTGAGATGGAGCCACGCTACGTGCCGACTTACTGGGAAATAGGCCGAGTGTACTACCTGATGGGGAGGTATTCGGATTCGGCGGCAATCGTGGAAGAAGGTATGCGGCTGACCGGTCGGGCGCCAATGCTGCTGATGTACGCCGGCGCGGCGTATGCCAGGCTGGGGCAGCGCGACGCGGCGTGCGGCATGCTCGCAGAGCTGCGAGCCATGGCCGAGCAACGCTATCTCTCACCACTGTACATGTCCCACGTCCTAGGGGCTCTGGGCGAGCGGGAGGAGGCCGACAGGCTGGTCGAGCGGGCCTACGAGCTGCGCTCAACCTGGCTGATCTTCAGCCGTGTGGACGCGATTTGGGATCGCGAACACCCGAGATACCGCGAGCTCCTCAAGAGGCTACGGCTGGACTTCTAAGGACTTCTTGGCCTCCGTTATAGTCGGTTGTCGCTCGGTGTAGGGCTCCAGACCGGTGTCGGTAATGCTTTTCCTAGCGTCTCCTTGGCGCCAGCGTGTGCGCCACCCCCGACCGGCGGCCTTTTTCCTCTATTCGAGGACTTTAATTTCCTCCAGGGTGGGTTCTCAATGCGTGCACCTGGCTTGATCTTGACTGCCGCTTGCTGCCTGGCGGCCATGCCGAAGCTCTCCGCCCAATCCGATCGCAACCCTACCGCCGTCCTGATCTCTGGACCCGAAGTCGGTCGAATGGCACCCGATTTCACCTTGCCCTGGGCCAACAAGGACGGCCCGGGACCGGCCGATTCGCCGTACGAGCTCTGGCGTGACCGGGGCAAGACCGTCGTTATCGCCTTCTATCCTCGGGATTTTACCAGCAGTGGTACGACTCAGATGCGGGAGTTCGGCGAGCGCTATGACTCGCTCTTCGGGCCGGACGTCGTGCTGGTCGCGATCAGCAGTGATTCGCTGGAAACTCATGGGCGGTTCGCGTCGAGCTTGAACCTGCCGTTTCGCCTGCTGAGCGATCCGGAGCAACGGGTGGCGCGAAAGTACGGCAGCTACGGTAGCAGCGGGTTTCCCCGGCGCACCGTCTTCGTGATTGGGCCGGACGGCAAGGTCAAGTATCGGAACCTCGATTTCGACGCCCAGGATCCCAAGGACTATGCCGCCTTGGGTCGCGCCGTCCGTTCTGCCCGCGGTGCCTGAATCGCTCGCAGCTTCCCTAACTCTGGAGGTAGTTATTCGCGTTCGTCTCGTCGTGGCTTTCGGGCTCGCGGCGTGCGCCGGGCTGCGACCCATCCCGAGCCTCGCCCAGGATAACCGGTCCCGAAGCAACGAGCTGGTTTGGCAGCTGGAGGATCTGCGGAGCGGGTTCTGCGTCCAGCTGCTGGTCGACTCCGGCACGGTGGCTCGCGGACTTCCCCCGGACCTCCACCCGGTCCGTGCGGATCAGGTACCCGACCTCCATCCTACCCTTCGAATAGTCGTCCAGAACCAACCGGAATACGGCAGCTGGATTCCCTCCAAGCTCTGCCTGTACTACTTCGGCGATGTCGACGCGGGCGCCGCACGGGTGCGGTCGAAGGACCCGCGCAAGGCACCGTTGCTGGCCGCCTGGACGGCTGCTGCCGCGGAGGTGGGGTCGGGAACTCGGCGCGATGTCGCGCTCGAGTTCGTGAGCGGCAGCGGCCGGCTGTCGAGCGCGGCGCAAAGAGCAGGGGTCAACATGATCGAGGCGCACAGTGTCATCGGGATGGTGCCATTCGTGAGCGAAGAGGGGGTGCCCAGTAGCGACAGCCGGTATCAGCTCAAGATCGGCAAGACGCTGATCACCTGGGACGGACGAGCCGTGGGCGACAGCACTCGGGTCGATAAGCCTATCGAATCCGACTGGCTGGCTCGAGGCCGCCGCTCTGAGACCTCACGCCGGACCGACTGGTGGCACGCTCGACTGCTCTTGGCCCCGGCTTGGAGCCGGGGGATGGCGGGCTCCCTTCGGGTTCAAGGCAAAGACGACTTTGCCCAGGCCTTGAAGGCCTCCCCAATCCGTTTTGTGGGACCGTTATACAGCCAGGGCAGGGGCGACCTTCACTTCGACCGGTGAAAGCCGGGATCCGAGCTCCCCAATTTCCGTATCCGATCCCGTTTCCCTTCAAATGGCCGCTAGAGCCCGGAAATCCAATGTCGAAGATGTTCATAATTAGAGTGTCTGAATAAATACTGGGCCACTAGCGACACTGTCGTTAGGTTCAGAGTGCCATTTATGGCACTAGTTCAACCGGTTGTTTTTCAGCGATATACGATGATCACATCATGCGGTTTCTGAGCACAGGCTGAGGTATTTTCTCCTCCCTTTCCCCGAATCCAGATATTCACTTGGCGGACTTTTCAACATGTGGAAATTGGCGCCCGACGCCCAAAACAGTGTCGTTTCGAGTGCTGCCAGCGGGTTTCTCCGGGCCCGCCGGCTGATAACGCTCGCGCCTGGCCAGCAAGGGGACGCCCTCTGGTGGGAGAACGGGCGTATCCGAGCCGTGGGAAGCGCCCGGGAGCTGGGGCGGCAGGTAAGCCGCGAGATTCCACGGTTCGAGTTCCCCGAAGCTCTGGTGACGCCGGGCTTGGTGGACGGTCATACCCATTTCGCTCTCTGGGCACTCAGCCGGCGCCGAGTGCAGTTGGCCGGCTGTCGGACCCGAGAGGACGCTTTGGCGCGAGTAGCGAAGGCTCGCCCAGTTCAGGGATGGATCATCGGGCAGGGGTGGGACGCCAATGATTGGAAGACGCCGCCTGACCGCCACGCGCTGGACGCAGTTCAGGTCAATCCGGTGTATCTCGATTCCTTGGACGTTCACGCGGCCTGGGTGAACAGCGCTGCGCTCGCCACGGCCGGGATCACCCGCGACACTCCGGATCCATACGGCGGCCGGATCGTCCGGGATGCGGTCGGAGAGCCGACCGGTCTGTTGTTAGAGCGAGCGGCCGAGCTCCTGCTTCGCCACTTGCCCGAGCCTCCCGATGACGTGCTGGATGAGGCGCTCACGGAGGCCCAAGCCGAGGCGCATCAGCTGGGCTTGACTGGAATTCACAATGTCGAGGCCATGCCTGTCCTTGCCGCGTTCCGACGGATGGCCGATGCGGGCTCGCTGCGGCTTCGAGTTCTGTTCCATCCTCCCGTCGCGGCGCTTCCCGAGCTGATCCATCAAGAGCTGCGGAGTGGAGTCGGCACCGAATGGCTCACGATCGGAGGGATCAAGCTGTTCCTCGACGGCAGCCTTGGCAGCCGCACGGCGTGGATGCTGCAGCCGTTCGAGGGGACGAAGGATCGTGGCATGCTGCTCAGCACCGAGGCCGAGGCGCGTAATGCCGTGACCCGTGCCGCTGAGCATGGCATCGCGTCCACGGTCCACGCGATCGGCGACGCCGCGGTCCGCCGCGCCCTCGACCTGTTGAGCGTTCTCCCCCGGGTGGGCGTGCCTCACCGCATCGAGCATTTCCAATGTGTTCATCCTGACGATCTCGGGCGGGCGGCGGCAGCCGGCATCTTCGTCTCTATGCAGCCGGCCCATCTGCTGACCGACATTCCCTTGGTGGACCGACACTGGGGGCAGCGGGGGCGCGGAGCCTATGCCTTTCGCTCTCTCTTTCAGCGTCACACACCGATAGTCTTTGGAAGCGACGTCCCGGTCGCATCAATCGACCCGCGCGAAGGAATCTTCGCCGCGCTTGAACGCCAGGCGGCCGACGGTTCACCGCGAGGAGGCTGGCGTCCCGAGGAGAAGCTCGGCTTCGAAGAGGCGCTGCGAGGATACACCACGGGTGCCGCCGCCGCCGGAGGGGTTGCGACGCGCCGGGGAACCCTTGCACCCGGTCAAGACGCGGACCTGGTCGTGTGGGATGTCGATCCGGCCGTCGAGCAAGGAGGCGGGACCGCCTTCCGAGCAGCTCGCGCCATCCTTACCGTGATCGGTGGCTCGGTGGTGATGCGGCAGTGACCGGGGGTCATTAGACTCATCGGATGCTCCGCGCACTTCGTCGAACCAAAATCGTCGCGACCTTGGGGCCCTCCTGGGACCGGCCGGATCGGATCGCAGCCCTGCTGGACGCCGGCGTCGATGTCGTTCGCATCAATGCCTCGCACGGCACACCCGAGATTCGCTCCCAGTGGGTCGAGCGCCTCCGCCAGGTCTTCGCCAGCCGGACCGACTCCGCCGCCATCCTCTTCGATCTTCAGGGGCCTCGCATCCGGGTCGGTGCTCTGCCTGAGCCGGTACGGCTGGAGTCGGGTGAGAGGGTGGTGTTCGCGCCGGAGGAGGAGGCCGGGACGGGCGAGATTCCCACGACGTACGAGGGGCTCGCGAACGACCTGCGGCTGGGAGCGCGCATCCTGTTGGACGATGGCTTGCTCGACCTCGAAGTCACCGGCATTGAGCGCCGCAGAGTGAAAGCGGTGGTTCACTATGGCGGCGAGCTCAAGTCTCACAAGGGAATGAACCTTCCCGGCATTCAGGTCAGCGCTCCGGCGCTCACGGACAAGGATCTCGAGGATGTGACCCAGGCCGTCGCGCTTGGCGTGGATTACATCGCCCTCTCGTTCGTCCGTCGGCCGGAAGACATGGACCAGCTTCGCGGACGGGTCCCCCACACCACCCAGCTCATCGCCAAGATCGAGAAGGACACGGCACTCAGCAATCTCTGCGGCATCCTGGACGCGTCGGACGCGATCATGGTGGCCCGTGGTGATCTTGGGGTGGAGCTGCCGTTCGAAGAAGTGCCGCTCATGCAGAAGCAGATCATTCGCGAGGCGAGTCTCCACGGAAAGCCGGTGATCACCGCCACGCAGATGCTGGAGTCGATGGTCCGCGCTCCCCGCCCCACTCGGGCCGAGGCCTCCGATGTGGCGAACGCCATCCTCGACGGCACCGATGCGGTGATGCTCTCAGCCGAGACCGCGGTAGGGGATTACCCCCTCGAGGCGGTTCGGGCCATGGATCGAATTGCGAGGGAGATGGAGGAGCAGCGGCAAGCCCGTGGGGTGACCATTGATGCAGCGCTGGGGAGACGGGCCGCGGACGGCGCCGTGCTTCCCCAGCACCGATCGCCGCAGAGTGGCCCGGTGCGAACCGAGGATGCTATCGCTGTGGCCGTCTGTGCCGCCGCGGAGATGCTCTCGGCTCCGATGATTGTGTGCTTCACCAGCAGCGGGTTCACCGCTCGCAAGGTGTCCACCTGTCGGCCGACGGTGCCGATCTTCGCCTGCACCCCGGAGCCCGAGACCTACCGCCAACTTTCATTGGTGTGGGGGGTCACTCCTGCCCTGACTGAGCACTCCACCAACTACGACGTCATGCTGTCTACTGCGCGACGCATGATTCTCGAGCGCGGCCTGGCCCAACCGGGCGAACGCCTGGTGGTGACGGCGGGCGTCCCCTTCGACATGCCCGGCACTACCAACCTCCTCAAGATCGAAGCAGTTTAGGAGATGCGTCTCACCTTCCTGGGGACCGGGACGTCTTTCGGCGTTCCCCAGATCGGGTGTGCCTGTGCCGTCTGCCGATCGACTGATCCAAGGGACAAGCGCACCCGCTCCGGGGCGCTGGTGGAAACGGCCGGCGGAAACATCCTGATCGACACCCCGCCCGAGCTGCGACTCCAACTCATCGCTGGCGGCTTCTCCAAGGTGGACGCGGTGATCTATACCCATGAGCATGCCGATCACATCAACGGCATCGACGACCTCCGTATGTTCTCCGTCCGCCACCGGCACGCGCTGCCGATCTACGGTCCATCCGAAACCATGGCGCGATTGCAATCCTCCTTCCAATACATCTTCGACGATTCCATGCCGCCATACGAAGGAACTTCCAAGCCGGCGCTGGAACTGCACGGCGTTGAACCTGGGCAGCCGGTGAACGTGGCGGGTCTCGAGGTCCTGCCGCTGGCATTTCAGCACGGACATCTACGCGTCTTTGGGTATCGGATGGGAGCGCTGGCCTACATCACCGACGTCAAGGCGATCGCCGAGCCGGAGCGGGAGCGTCTGCGGGGCCTGGACGTTCTGGTGCTCAACGCGCTCTGGTGGCGCTCGCATCCAACTCACCTGAGCATCGGGGAGGCGGTGGAGACCGCTTTGGCACTGGGCCCTCGGCAAACGTACCTCACGCATCTGACTCATGAGACCGGCCATGCCGAACTCGCCGCGCAGTTGCCGTCTGGCGTAATGCCGGCGTATGACGGGCTCACTGTGGAGATCGCGTGATCACTCTGAACTACGACCGGCTGATGGAGGATGAGCTCGGCGGGGGCGGGGGCCATGGGATTTCACCCGCCCGTCTGACCGAGCTCAAGGACCAATTCGGAGGCATCCACGCTGAAGTCCGTCGCCGTCGGGAAGCCGGTGAATACGGATTCTACGGCCTGGTGAACCAGGGTGCCACGGTGCATGAAATCAAGGCGTTCTCGGAAGGTCTGGGCCAGGCTCACGATCACGTGCTGGTGCTGGGCATCGGCGGCGCTGCGTTGGGGACGAAGGCCCTCCTGAACGCGCTCCGCCCGCCGGCCTGGAATGAGCTGGACGATGAGGCCCGCGATTTCTTCCCGCGGCTGACCGTGCTGGACAATGTGGATCCGATCTCGGTGTCAGCAGCCCTGCGCCGGATCGATCCTCGCCGGGTGTTGGTTAACGTGATCAGCAAGTCGGGCGGAACAGCGGAGACCCTGGCGCAGTATCTGGTCGTGCGCACCTGGCTGGAGGAGGCGCTGGGTGCCGCGGCATACCGGCACCTGGTCTTCACCACCGATCCCACCCGCGGTGCCCTTCGGGAGCTGGCCCGTCGAGAAAGCATAGCGACGCTGGATGTCCCTCCCGAGGTGGGCGGGCGCTTCAGTGTGCTCTCGCCAGTCGGACTGCTTCCAGCGGCGCTCGTCGGTATCGACATCGAAGGGCTGCTCCAGGGTGCCCGCCATGCGATCGAGCGAGCCGAATCGACCGATCTGTTGCAGAACCCGGCCGCGCTCTACGCCGGGCTGCACTGGGTGGCTGATCGCGAGCTGCGTGCGCCGGTCGACGTGCTCATGCCTTACAGTGATGGGCTGCGGGAGTTCGGCGAGTGGTATCGGCAGCTCTGGGCCGAGAGCTTGGGCAAGCGGGTGGACCGACAAGGAAAGACGGTACACGTCGGGCCAACCCCGGTGGTCGCGATCGGGGCCACCGATCAGCACAGCCAGGTCCAGCTCTTCATGGAAGGGCCATTCGACAAGGTGATCACCTTCGTCGTCGTAGACAATCTCGGTGCGGACGTGCCGATTCCAGAGCGCTCCGATCTGCCGCCCGATCTTGCCTACCTCCCTGGTCATAGCCTTGCCGAGCTGTTGCGGGCCGAGTGTGAGGCAACCGCTACCGCGCTGGCCCAGTCAGGCAGAATGAGTTGCACCCTTCGTTTTCCGGATCTCAGCGCCCGTACCCTGGGTGAGGCGATCATGTTCTTCCAGCTGGCCACCGGCTTTGCCGGTGCGTGGTATGGGATCGACCCATTGGATCAACCGGGTGTGGAACTGGGTAAACGACTCATCTATGCGGCGATGGGCCGCCCTGGCTTCGAGAGTGTTTGACGCTCCCCCGCGCTCGGCCTACCTTTCCCGAACGGCTTCACACGGCTTTAACCAGGACCTGCTCCATGGCTGACGAGACCCAGCGAGCGGTCGATCTATTCGGGGGCGCGGTCGCGCTCGCTCCCGGTGGTGTAGCGGTCCGGGATCCCTCAAAACTTCGTTCGACTGCGACGGATCGCCTCGTCTGGCAGGCAGTATTCAGCACCGGCGCCGAGCGAGAAGCGGCTCGCTGGCTCCTCTGGGAGTTGGGGCAGGCGACGGGCGCCCGTCCGGCCTCGATCAACGGCCTGTATCGGGCCCAGGGGCGGGGCGAGGTAGGTGGATTCACGGTCCCCGCGATGAACGTGCGCGTCCTGGCCTACGATACCGCACGGGCGATCTTTCGCGCTGCGCGCGCTGGAAAAGCTGGGGCGATTATCCTGGAGATCGCGCGCTCCGAGATCGCCTACACCGACCAGCGGCCCGCCGAATATCTCTCGGTGATGATCGGTGCGGCACTGCGCGAAGGCTATACTCTCCCGCTCTTCATTCAGGGCGATCACTGCCAGGTCAATCAGAAGAAATATCAGGCTAATCCCGAGGGTGAGGTGGACGAGGTCAAGACGCTCATCGCCGAGGAGATCGGGGCCGGCTTCTACAACATCGACGTGGACACCTCGACCTTGGTGGATCTCTCGAAGCCCACTCTCGATCAGCAGCAGCAAACCAACTTCGAGCGGGCTGCTGAAATTACTGGCTTCATTCGGGACAAGGAGCCGGAAGGCGTGACCGTCTCGGTCGGCGCCGAGATCGGCGAGGTGGGGATGAAGAACAGCACGGTCGAGGAGCTGCATGCCTTCATGCAGGGCTACAATCGCAGTCTCGCTCGATTGGGGGACCACGAGGGCATCAGCAAGATTTCGGTGCAGACCGGCACTTCGCACGGCGGCGTGGTACTGCCCGATGGGTCGATCGCCGATGTGCAGCTCGATCTCGAGGCCCTCGCCGCGCTTTCCCAAGTTGCCCGCGAGACCTACCGGCTGGCCGGCGCGGTCCAGCACGGTGCTAGCACCCTTCCCCCCAATGCCTTCGGCAACTTCCCCCGGATCGAGACCGCCGAAATCCACCTCGCCACCAACTTTCAAAACATCGTCTTTGATCACCCGCGGCTGCCCACTGACTTGCGCGACCGGCTCCGCCGCTGGGTAGAGGAGAATGCCGCGGGCGAGCGGAAGAGCGGGGACACCGCGGAGCAGTTCTACTACAAGGCCAGGAAAAAGGCGATTGGTCCGTTCAAACAGGAGCTGTGGTCGCTACCCGAGGAGATTCGTCGTGCGATCGCGGCTGATCTCGAACGGACGTTCGCGTTCCTCTTCGAGCAGCTCAACGTCAACGGCACAGAAGATCACATCAACCGATTCGTCCAGGCGCCGATCCAGCATCACGCGGCTCTCAAGCCGGTGCTGGTCGCGGCGGCCGACGACCCCGAAGCCGGGGAATAGGGGGACTGCATGGCGCGTCGTCGAGGCAAGGAGGTCGTCTACGTAGAGCGGGGAAGCGACTCCTCCGCCAAGTGGCTCTTCTGGGGCGCACTTCTGGGAGCAGGACTCGCCCTGCTGTACGCACCACGGAGCGGCGAAGAGACCCGTCGGGTGCTTCAACGGAAGCTGTGGAAGCTCCGGGCCATGACCGAGGAGAAGCTGGACGAGCTGGCCCAGCAGTTCGGCGGGGGGAAAGAGGCACTCAGCGATCTGGACGAGGAAGAGGAGGATGACTCGCTGGAAGCGGCGAAGGAGACTCCGACTTTTCGCGCCCGTCCGCCCGGGCCGAGCGCCCGGGAAGAGCTGGAGCGCCGCCTGGCCGAGGCACGGGCCCGCCGCCGCACGGTGGGTGACTACGAGGAGCCTCTCGCCTGAAACGACCGTGGGCCGGCGGGTGGCATCGTTCCCCCGCCGGCTTTCTCTATCGTATTCTTCAGGCCGCCGACGAAAACAACATTCCGTTCCTCGCCAGCGCCCTGACGTTCGACGCGATGCTGGCCGCGGTTCCCTTCGTCCTGCTGCTGGTGATCGGGCTGAGCCACGTCGCCCAGGCGCTCCTGGGCGGCCCGGCGGTCGATCCCGCGACGCTCTTCAGCAGCTTCTTCCCCTCACGAACCATTGCTTCCGGGCGCGACCCCTTCGACGTGATCGAGCGGTTGCTGATCGGCATCACCCGCAATCGGGGCCAAATTTCATTGTATGCGGTGCCGGCATTCATCTGGTTCAGCACCCGTCTCTTCGCCGGAGTGCGAACCTCGCTGAATGACATTTACGATGTCTCCCTGCGGCCCACCCCCCACCGAAACTTCCTGGTAATCTTCGTCCTGGCCAAGCTGCGTGACATCGGGATGGTAATCGGAACGGTGATTCTCTTCCTGGCCAACACCGCGCTGACCACGGCACTCGCGGTCCTGCAAGCGAGGGGCGCCGAACGGGTACCCCAGCTTGCGTTCTTCGTGTCCAACCTCGGCCGGGTGCTGGGAGAGCTGCTGACCTTCGCGTTTTCGGTCTCGCTATTCTATGTGACGTACCGCTATGCCTCGGTTCGCAAGCTCCCCCAGCTGACCGCACTCCTCGCCTCCGCTTTTACCGCGATTCTCTTCGAGCTGGCCAAGCGGCTCTATGGCCTCTACCTGGCCAACTTCGCCTCGCTCGAGCAGCACCTGGGCGATGCCAATCTCGGAGCCATCGTTCTCTTCGTCCTCTGGATCTTCTATACCGCGCTGGTCTTCCTGCTTGGCGCGGTGGTGGCCGAGACCTGGGAGCTGCGCATCATGCAGCAGCGCCAACGGGCGATACTCCAGTGAAGCAGTGAGCAGTGAGAAGTAAGAAGGAGAGAGGTTACAGGTGACAGGTGACTGGTCAGAGGTGACGGACTTGCTCAGCCGCAATTAACACCTGGCGAGGTAGGTCCCTCGGTCGCTGTCGCTCCCTGGGATAAGGATTCTACTCCTCACTCCTTGCTCCTGACTTCTCACTGCTCACTGCTCACTGCTTCACTTCACTCCCCACGCCTCTTATATTTGAGATGCCCCAGGTCCGAAGGGCGCCGGCGCGTGAACCGCGTCAGGACCTCGCCGGTAGCAGCGCTAAGCGATGTCCGGTGT
>UEXR01000522.1_pt1 | contig 22124 bp, 22 predicted proteins | sample 4301101 | NCBI WGS metagenome assembly UEXR01 (sample SAMEA4773180, study PRJEB27434) | metagenome | biome: 2259; feature: agricultural soil; material: soil | place: USA | collected 2014-09 | depth 0.25 m
CGGCGGGATTGGTCCGGTTCAACCTCGTGCAACTGCGCCAATTCACCCACGACCGCCACCAGACGGTGGACGACTACGGCTACGGCGGCGGTGCGGGAATGGTGCTCAAGCCGGAACCGTTCTTCGAGGCAGTCGAGAGTCTGGGCCCCACCACCGGGCCCATCGTGCTCCTCTCGGCCCGGGGTCGGCGGTTCGGGCACGATGACGCGGTTCGGTTCTCGCTGGGCGAGCGGCTCACCCTGCTGTGCGGCCACTATAAGGATGTGGATCAGCGGGTGGCCGACGGCCTCGCCACCGAGGAGCTGTCAATCGGCGACTTCGTGCTCTCGGGTGGAGAGCCGGCCGCCCTCTGTGTGATTGACGCGGTCATCCGGCTGCTGCCTGGCGCTCTCGGCGACCACGAGTCGGCCAGCTCGGACTCGCACTACGAGGGGCTGCTGAGTCCGCCGAGCTACACCAGGCCGCCGGAGTATCGCGGGCGCGAGGTTCCCCAGGTGTTGCTCTCCGGCAACCACGCCGAGATCGCGCAGTGGCGCCAGGCAGAGGCGGAGCGACTGACGAAGGAGCGCCGGCCGGACTTGTGGGAGAGGTGGGAAGGTAAATAGTTCACCGTGGCACGGAGGAAATCACCATGGAGCGATTGGCAGAAGTGGCCCGTGAGGGCTTGCGCACGGACATTCCTGCATTCGACACGGGAGACACCGTGAAGGTGATGGTCCGGGTCCGTGAAGGTGACAAGGAGCGGTTGCAGGCGTTCGAGGGGCTGGTCATCGCCAAGCGTGGGGGCGGCATCAGCGAGACGTTCACCGTGCGGAAAGTCTCCGCCGGCGTCGGGGTGGAGCGCCTGTTCCCCATGCACAGTCCCACCATCGCTTCGGTAGAGCTGGTGCGCCGCGGACGGGTGCGCCGGGCCAAGCTGTACTACCTGCGGGCGCTGAGCGGAAAGGCCGCTCGCATCCGGGAGAAACGCGAGGGCTGAGCGGTGCGACCCTCTCTCCAGCGCGAGCGCGTGGTCTGGCGGGAGCAGCATCTCCTCGTAGGTGTGGATGAAGCCGGCCGCGGGCCACTGGCAGGACCAGTGGTAGCCGCGGCCGTCGTCTTTCCACCGGGCTCCGGGCCGGTGCGCGGACTGCGCGACAGCAAGATGCTTCCCGCCATTGTGCGGGAGCGGCTGGCCGAGAAGATCCGCACTCGGGTACTGGGTTATGGGGTCGGCGCGGCATCGTCGCGCGAGATCGACCGGCTGAATATTCGGGTCGCCACCGCTCTCGCCATGCGGCGGGCCATCGCCCGGTTGCTGCGCCAGGCACCTGTGGCCCTCTTCCCTCTGGTCGCCGATTGTCCGCCGCCCAACTCCAAGGTCGGCATCTGCCGGATCCTGATCGACGGACTGCCGCTCCCCGAGATCGGCTACCCTCATGAAGCCCTCATCGATGGAGACGCGCGCTGCGTGTCGATCGCGGCTGCCGCCATTCTCGCCAAGGTTACCCGCGACTACTTGATGCACCGCCTCGCCCCTCGCTATCCCGCCTACCACTGGGACACCAACGTCGGCTACGGCACGCCGGAGCATCAGGATGCGCTCCGGGAGCAGGGCCCTTGCCGCCATCATCGCCAGAGCTTCGCGCCCATCGCCCAGATTCCACTGCCGCTTTAAAGTCCTCTCTACTCCTCCGCAATCGCCTCACTCGGCCGGATTCGAGCTGCTCGAATTCCTGGCAGCAGACAAGCAAGCAGCGCCGACAGCAGCAGCACTCCCGTCACCGCCACGATCGTTTTCGGATCGTGCGGCGTCACGCCGTAGAGCAGCGACCCGAGCCAGCGTCCTTCCATCGCCACCAGGCCCAGCCCCACAACCGTTCCCACTCCCACGAAGCGCATGCCGCGGCTAACCACCATGCGCAGGACGTCGAGTGGCTCGGCGCCGAGCGCCATACGCACGCCGATCTCCCGCCGCTGGCGTCGCACCACGTAGGACATCAACCCGAAGATGCCCATCGCGGACAGCAACAAGGCGACGGCGGCAAACGACGTGAGCACTGCAGTCCAGCGGGTCGGATCGGCCAACGCCTGGCGCAACTGCCCGGCCGTTGTCACGCCCGACAGAGGCAGCTCGGAGTCCAGGCCGCGCAGCTGCTCCAGTACCGGTTTGATGAAGCTCTCTGGTGGACCTTGGGTCCGCACGAACAGCGTCGCGGTGCGCTCTCCCGCTTGCGCCAGCGGGGCGTAGATCCCGTCGCCGTCGCCGGCGAGGCCCTGATACTTCACATCGCCCACCACACCCACGATGGTGGTCCGGGGACACTCGTAGCAGCCGCCTTCGATCAGTTGCTCGCCGATGACATTCTCAGAGGGGAAGTAATGCTGCGCCCATGACCGGCTCACGAGCACGACAGGAGGCGCGCCGTTGGTGTCGGCGTCGGTGAACATCCGCCCCTCCAGCAGCGGGATCCGGAGCGCCGCGAAGTATCCCGGCGTAACGTTGGACCAGGGCGACACCGGCTCGGCCCCGCCTTCGGGGACGGGATGGGAAACCAGGTTGAAGTTGTTGACGTCGCCCTGATTGTCGGGTGGGGGTGAGGTCGCGAGACCCGCGGCGATGACACCCGGAGTTTGCAGGGTTCGCTGGACCGCGTGCTGCCAGAATCTCTCCACCTCGGTGGAGTCGGGATAGCGTGGCTCCGGAAGCGAGAGCCACACCGCAATGCTCGAGGTGACGTCATAGCCCGGATCCACCCTCTGCAGCCGGAGCAGGCTATTACCCAGGAGCGCGGCCGCGAGCAGCAGCGGCACCGCCAGGGCAAACTCACTCGCGACCAGCCCGCCCCTGACAACGTTGCTCCAGGGGGCACCGCCGGAGCGTCGAGTCTCGGCCCGCATGGTTGCGAGTCGGCCCCCGAGAAGCGCCGCCACCGGCGAGAGGCTCACCAGCCCGCCGCTGATCAGACCCAATGCCAGAGCAATCAGCACTCCTCGACCGCCCAGCGCGATCTCCCCTGCTCGCGGCAGGTTGGGTGCAATGAGGCTGACCAGCTTGAGTCCCAGCACGGCCACACCGAGCCCGACTCCGGCCGACAGCACCGTCAACACCAGCCCCTCCGTCAGGAGCAACCGCGCCAGTCTGGGCAGTGACGCACCCAGGGACGCGCGGACCGCGAGCTCGTGTCCCCGCGCCGAGGCTCGCACCAGCAGCAGGGTCGCGACGTTGGCGATGGCCACCAGGAGCACCAGCACCACCGCCCCAGCGAACAGCTGCAATTGATGCTTGGCGTTGCCCACGATAGTGTCGCGCAGGGGGTACGGCGTGAGCCGAGCCCCCCGGTCCTTGAATCCTGCTTGCCAGAGCGGGAAGATGCGTTCGCTGACACCGGCCAGGTCCCGCGCCGCCGCCTCGAGGCTGACACCGGCCTTGAGCCGTCCGATGCCCCGTAGCCCGAAAGGCCCCCGACGGGTTGGGGTCTCCATCCGGAGCAGGGGCCAGACCGGGGCACGCATGCCGGCCAGCTCGTCCACGCCGGGAGGCAACACGCCGATGACGATGTGACTCACCCCCTCGAGCGTGATGGTTCGCCCGAGCGCAGCGGCGCCGCCCAGTCGCTCGGTGGCGAAGGCGGAGGAGACCACGACCGGCGGAACGCCGGAGAGCTCGTCGCCTGGCTCGATCAGCCGGCCGGCGGCCGCGCGCACGCCCAGCGCGTCGAAGAATCCCGCCGTCACTCGACTGATCGCGATCTGCACCGGCTCGCCGGCCCCGGCGAGCGCGCCTGCGGTCCAACGTGCCGCCCCGAAAGCAGCGAGAGTATTCTGTTGCGCCTGGATGGCCTGAACGTCCACCACCGAGAGCGTCCAGCGGTTGGTGGGCGAATTCTGCTGGTCGACTCGCACGAGGCGGTTGGCATCGGGATACGGCAGGTCGGCGATGAGCACGTGGTCCACCACGCTGTAGACCGCCGTCGCCGCCCCGATGCCGAGCGCGAGCACCAGGATGGCCGTCAAGGTAAACCCGGGATTGCGTCGCAGCGCGCGAAGGGCGAACCGGCCGTCTGCGGCGAGGTCGGCAAGCGGGCGGACGCCGCTGGCGTCGAGGGTCTCTTCCTTGTAGCGGTCCACGCCCCCAAACGCGAGCCGGGCTTCGCGCCGCGCGGTTGCAGCATCCGCACCCGCTCGGATCCGGGCGGCCTCCTCCTGCTCCAGATGGAAGCGGATCTCTTCGTCGAGCTCGTTGCTCCAGCGCCCGGGGGAGACCAGCGCTCGCAGCCGCTCGAGCAGATCCTGGATCACGGTCAGGCAGTTCGCACTCGAAGAACGCCGTTGACCGCGGCGGCGGTCCGGTGCCAAACCTCGGTCTCGGTCTCGAGCTGGCGCTGGCCCTTGCTGGTCAGCACGTAATAGCGGGCGCGCCGGCTATTATCGGTGGTGCGCCACTCCGAGCGGATCCAGCCTTTGCGCAGCATGCGTTGGAGCGCGGGGTAGAGGGATCCCTGCTGCACCTTGAAGACATCTCGGGAGAGCTGATCGATCCGCTGGCCGATGCCCCAGCCGTGCATCGGTTCCAGCGAGAGGGCCTTCAGCACCAGCAGCTCGAGCGTGCCGGGAAGCAGATCGACGGGATCGGCGGCCACGTGGTTCCTCCAGTTTGTCTAGAGCATGTTACCTCTTCTCTAGTTTGTCAAGAGAACCCTTCACCACGGAACCCACGGAAGAACCACGAAACGTGCATGGGCAACGAGGGACTCACTGCATTGTCCGCGCAACGCTCCGTGTCGGTTCCGTGTGTTCCGTGGTTCAGAAGTTTGTAGTTGAAGTGCTTGAGATCTGCCCTCGTCCTCGGGACCCTGCTGCTAGTGAGCGACTTCTCGGGAGAATCCCAATGCGCTATCTCGTCGGCCTCGCCTTTCTGGTTTTCGCGACCCGCGCCCCGGCCCAGCAGCCGACGGCCACGCCGGCCTTCACCTTCCAGGAGGTCATGATCCCCATGCGGGACGGGGTGCGGCTGCAGACCGTGATCCTGATCCCGACAGATAAGACCGGCCCGCTGCCGATCATGTTCAGCCGGACACCGTATGGAGTGCCCGACAGACCGGTCGCCGAAGTGCCGCCGCCCATCAAGGAGCTGGCCCAGGACGGGTACATCTTCGTGATTCAGAATCTGCGGGGCCGGTTCAAGTCGGAGGGGGAGTTCAAGCTGACCTCGGAGGTGAACCTGGCGGACTCCACCGCCACGAGCGAGACCACCGACGCCTACGACAGTATCGAGTGGCTGGTGAAGCACCTGCCCAACAACGGCAAGGTCGGCATGTATGGTGTGTCCTATGTCGGGCTGACCACGGCGATGGCGCTGCTGCGGCCGCATCCGGCGCTGAAGGCCATGAGCGAGCAGGCCTCACCGGTGGACCAGTGGATGAACGACGATGACCATCGCTACGGAGCACTGCGGGAGAGCTACGCCTTCGAGTACGCCGTGCTGGAGCAGGCGGACAAGAACAAGAACACCCATTTCGACTTCGAGATCTACGACGGCTACTCCTGGTATCTCTCGCTGGGGCCGCTCTCCAACATCAATGCCCGCTATCTCCACGGTTCCATTCCGTACTGGAACGACATCGTCGCCCATCCCGATTACGATGAGTTCTGGAAGAAGGAAGCCTGGATCCGGCAGCTCCATGCGTCGACGGTGCCGAACCTCAACGTCGCCGGGTTCTTTGACCAGGAGGATCCCTGGGGACCGTGGCAGATCTTCCGCCATGCCGAAGAGCACGACCCCAACCACGACAATTTCATCGTCGCCGGTCCGTGGTACCACGGCCAATGGCGCACGCCCAAGGCCGACAGCATCCGTTGGCGGGAGTATTCCGTATGGCCCCCTCGCGAGGCCAAGCCCACCAACCTCTACCTCCACGCCGACGGCACTCTGTCGTTCGATCGGCCACCGGCCGCGAAGCCAGGCAATGCTTACCGCGAATACATCTCCGACCCCACCTCTCCGGTTCCCTATCGAGCTCGGCCCATCTCACCCACCTATCCCGCGGGCGACTGGCGCACCTGGGAAGTAGCCGACCAGCGCTTCGTGGAGGGCCGGCCGGATGTGCTGACCTTCGTGAGCGCACCGCTGGATCACGATCTCACCGTCACCGGCCAGGTGGCGGCCAATCTGTTCGCCTCCACCTCCGGCACTGACGCGGACTTCGTGGTCAAGTTGATCGACGTCTATCCCGAGAACGCGCAGAAGAACGCGTGGGACCCTGAAGCCGGTCCGGATCCCGGGCAGTACGGCCGCTCGCTCAATGGCTATCAGCTGCCCATCGCGATGGAGGTGCGCCGGGGCCGCTATCTCACCAGCTACGAGCACCCGAAGCCGCTCAGGCCGAAGCGGCCGGTCGAATGGAAGATTCCCCTGCGCGACCGGGATCATGTGTTTCTCAAGGGCCACCGGCTGATGGTCCAGGTGCAGTCGACCTGGTTCCCGTTGATCGACCGCAACCCCCAGAAGTTCGTGCCCAGCATCTACCAGGCGAAGGCGGCCGATTACGTGAAGGTGACCCAGCGGATCTACTGTACCCCGGCGTTGCCATCGCACATCATGCTGCCGGTGGTGCCTTGAAGGACGCAGAGGACGCAGAGGACGCAGGAGCGAGGCGCGTAGGTTCCTCATCCCGAGGAGCGCAAGCGACGAGGGATCTGTCCAGATGTATCGAACACTGCTGAGCAGGTCCCTCGCTGCGCTCGGGATGAGGATTTCCTATCTTCTGCGTCCTCTGCGTCCTCTGCGTCCTCTGCGTCTCCTATTTCGCCGCCAGCTTCACGCCCTCGATCTCGCCGCTCCACTGAATCGCGTATTCGGTAGGCGAGGTCATGTGGCCCTTGTACTGCCCGGTGCCCTTGATCCCGGTGTACCGGCCAGTGCCCCGCAGCTTGGTCCAGGTGCCCTCGAAGGTGGTGATCGGGGTCTTGTCCGCAGCGAGACGGGTCGTGACCTTGCCGCTCCACCGGGTAAAGGTGGAATCCGGGCCCTTCGCCATGACGATGTACCCCTGATGCATGCCGGTGCCCAGGGTCAGATCGGAAAGCTCCGAGTTCACGATGTCGGCACCGTCCATATAATCGGTCGCGCCGGTATTCCGATTGGTTCCCCTGGCCTGGTTGAGGGCGAGGACGTGGCCGGGGGTATCGCCGAAGCCGATGGTATCGTGTTGCACGACGCGCCCGTTGAACTCTCCGGCGACCTTGGCCGAATCGGCCGCCGCGCTCCAGGCCACGATCCCGATCGCGAGGAGCGAGAGCGCGAGACCGGTGACGTCGGTGAGCAGCGATGGTGCTTTCATGGTGACCCGCTGGTTGGATGTGGCACGCAGATGAACGCGGCCAGCATACTGTCAGAAGCTCACCTAGCGCCCACGTTCGGCTCATTCCCTCCTCATCGAGCTTCTCTGAGAGTTTACCTGCCATTCACCACGGAGCCCACGGAAGCCACGGAACGGTCCGGCTTCACAGAATTCCTTCAACTTCATGTTATCCTTTGTCTAAATCTTCCGTGCTTTCCGTGTTTCCGTGGTGAATCCTGACTGGACTCGAGGTCAGAACTTGCGTCTGCAAAGCGTGTTACTCCTGGTATTGATTGCTTCACCCCTCGCCGCCCAATCCAACGCCGAGCGGGTGCTGACCGGCGGATATACCTGGTCGCACGACTACGATCTCCTGCACCAGCGGATCGAGGTTCGCAACTTCGACTGGGACTCGCTCGCGTTCGACGGCACGGTCAGAACCACGGCCATCTCGCTCCGACCGGCGCTCGACTCCCTGATCCTGGATATGAGCAAGTGGCTGCAGGTGCGCTCGGTCACGGGTACCGCAGGGGCCAAGCTCGACTTCGTGCATACCAGCGACAGTCTGGTCGTCCGCCTGCCTCAGCCGGCCGGGTTCCGCGACACCTTGCGGTTCACCGTGAACTACTATGGAAAGCTGGAGCAGGGCAGGGGTCTCTACTTCTTTAAGGAAGAGCCGGGCCGTCCCCATCGGCCGCAGCAGGTCTACAGCGGCGGCGGGACTGACGGCAATCCGCGCTGGCTTCCTACCTTCGGTGGCCCTACCGACAAGGAGACCTGGGACCTCATCGCCACGGTGCCCACCCGCTACACCGTGGTGTCCAACGGGCGGCTGGTGAGCGACCGCCGCATAGCAGGCGGACTCCACACGGTGTACTGGTCCCAGGAGCGGCCGGCATCTACCTATCTCATCTCCCTTGTTGTGGCTCCGCTGGTGAAAGTCACCGATCGCTGGCGCAAGGTGCCGCTGGAGTACTACGTGTATGCCGAGGACAGCACTCTCGCTCGGCCGCTCTTCGGCGTCACTCCCGACATGATGGAGGTCTACACCAAGCTCACCGGCGTGCCCTATCCCTGGGCCAAGTACGCCCAGACCACCGTGGCTGATTTCATCGGCGGGATGGAGAACGTGAGCGCGACCACGCTGGTCGATTGGCTGCCCGATCGGCGCGCGTATCTCGATCGCCCCTGGTATCAGCACTCCCTCATTCCTCATGAGCTGGCGCATCAGTGGTTCGGCGACCTGGTCACTACCGAGAACTGGGCCAACTACTGGCTCAACGAGGGTATGGCGGAGTTCATGCCGGGCCAGTACTGGGGAGTGAAGCAGGGCCGACGAGTGGAGGACGACTACTACATCGACGAGTACCGCAAGTTCATCCAGACCGATGCCCGCAAGCGGATGCCGCTGGCCACCTACAACTCCAACAACGTCTACCCCAAGGGCGCCTTGGTCCTCCAGATGCTGAAGAAGCTGCTGGGGCCCGAGCGCTTCTGGGCTTCGATCAATCGCTACCTCACCCGCAACGCCTACGGCAACGCCAACAGTGACGACCTGCGCCAGGCCGTGCTCGACGCCACCGGTCTCAACCTCGGCTGGTTCTGGTCGCAGTGGATCTATCAGGCCGGCTATCCGCAGTTCGTGGTTTCGGCCGCTTACGATTCCGCGGGATCAGCGCTCACCCTTTCGGTGAAGCAGACCCAGGTCGACACGGCGAAGGCGGACAGCTCCGGATTTCGATTCAGCGTCCCTCAAGCGTTCACCGCTCCGGTCACTATTCGAGTGGGCACCGCTCAGAGCGGGAGCGATGTGATCGCGCATCGGCTCATCGATCGCCGGGACCAGAGCTTCCGAATCGACGGCGTCCGAAGCCAGCCCACCATGGTGGTGTTCGACGACGACAACTCCATCCTCAAGTCGCTCGACTTCAACCAGCCGACGCTTTGGCTGGCCAATCAGCTCGCCCAGCAGGAAGATCTGTGGAATCGCGACTGGGCCATCCAGCAGCTGGGGCAGCGCACCGCCGACACGCTGGCCGCGGCGGCGCTGAGCCGAGCCGCGACCAGGGCGGACTACGACCTGACCCGGGCGTCGGCCGCGGGTTGGCTGCGTGGATTCCCCGCGAGTGTCGCGCTTCCCGCCCTGGGCGTCGCTGTGCGGGATGCGGCGGCGCGGGTGCGCGAGGCTGCGGTCACCGCCTTGGGTGGGATTGGCGGAAGGCAGGCGTGGGAGCTGGTGCAGCGCGCCTGGAAGGACGACCCGAGCTACGAGGTCCGTGCGGCGGCCCTCACCGCGCTCGTCATTCTCTCGCCTGAGGGATCGCGCGACGCGGTCGTGCTCGGCCTCGAGACGCCGTCATATCGGGATGTGATCCAGAACGCCGCGATCGTCGCCGTGCTGCAGCATCCCGACTCCGGCTTGATCTCGGAGCTGGAGCGCGTCGCCGGCCGGCAGCCGTTCCCGACCGTCGGGCTGGCCGTATTGGCCGCTCGCGGGGAAAAGCGGGCAGAAGACGCAATCGTGAAGCTGCTGGACGACGAGCGCTCCTGGGTGCGCACCTGGACGCTGGATGCGTTGTCGCAGGAATTGGATCCCAACGACGCCCTCGCCCAGCTCCGCGCCGCCCTGCCCAAGGTGCGGCGGGCAGACGTGAGAGCTGCAGTCAGTGACGCGATCCGACGGCTCGAGACGGTGAGCAGACTGCAATAGAGCAGTGAGCAGTGAGCAGTAAGGAGTGAGCAGACTGCTATGAGCAGTGAGCCGTGAGAAGCGAACAGTGAGCCGTAAGAAGCGAGCAGTAGAGAAGTAAGGAGTGAGGAGGGAATGTCAGTGGATGTCACCCTGGAGCGAAGCGCAAGGGGCCGAAGCTCGATTTGAGTTCAGTCCCCTTTCGCTCGCTCCTCTCGCTCCAGGGTGACAGATGTTGGCTGTGAGCTGTTAGCTGTCAGCTGATAGCCATTAGCCTTCAGCCTATAGCCTATAGCCTCTAGCGGGGTGTCCATGGCCAACATCAACGACTGTGTCCCCGGCCGGCAAGCGCGGGTGCTGCAGACCGGCGTCGCCCGGGTCGCCGGCAAGACCGGATTCATCGTCGAGGTCTCGCGGGTGCGCCGACCGCCGGATGGGCCGCTGAAAGATCGGGTGATGGTCGACGTGCCGGGCCACGGCGAAGTGGCGGTGAGCCCGGCCGATATCGAAGTGATAAGCTCGTAATCAAGGCTCCGGCTGCCGCAGCTGTTAGCTGATAGCTGATAGCTCTTAGCCTAGAGCCTATAGCCTAGAGCCTAGAGCCTAGAGCCTAGAGCCTACTTGCGGTCACTGCGTCACCGGATGAGTGAGAAAAATCTTCTGAATGGTCCTCAACCGCTCGGCGAAGTCGAGCGGCGTGAGATCGTAGACTTCGTCGTCGCCGCCCATGAGCGCGCTCATCGCGCCGCCGCCGGCTGCTCCGCCGATCTCGACCTTGGTCTTCCGGATGAGCCGGACCTCGGTGATGTCGGCCACCGGCAAGCGTCGCAGCGAATCCGACTGGCGAACCACGAGAGTCTCGCCGTCCAGCTTCACCAACCGAATGTCCCAGACGTATTGATCGCCACCCAGGGTCACCTGCCAGCGCTCCTGCTCCTGCTGGCCCTGCACCGGCTGTGCGAAGATGAAGCCCAGCGCCACTGCGGCGAGAAAACGGTAGATCATTGGAGGTCTCCCGAGGCACGGTCCCCGAAGGGGAGTGGGAGAGCGAAGACCTGGGACCGTTTGGCAGTAATATAGCATGACCTATTCCATCGTTGCCCGCGATCCCGCCACCTCCGAGTTGGTCATCGCGGTCCGGTAGAGACACCATGCTCGCCTACGTGTTCTGGCATTGGCGGCGGCAGGAGATACCGCGACAGCAGTACGAAGAGCGGCAGCAGCGCTTTCACGCCGCGCTGCAGGCGGCACCATCCGCCGGGTTTCTCCGCTCTCGTTCGGTGGCGATTCGCGGCGCGCCTTGGGCGGCGTCGGGCGGTGACGCCTACGAAGACTGGTATCTGGTGAACGATTCCGCCGCGCTCGATCCGCTGAACCAGGCGGCCATCACCGCGCCTCGGCAACTAGCTCACGATGCCGCCGCCGCCGCTGCCCACGGCGGAACCGCGGGACTGTATCGCCTCCGGCGCGGCAGCGTGGGTGACGCGGTGCCGACCCTTGCCGCCTGGTTCAGCAAGCCGTCGGGCGTGACCTACGACCAGCTCTTCTCCGCGGTGGAGCCTCTACTTCCCTCTGCGGCCGGGGCGCTCTGGTGCCGCCAGATGGTCCTCGGGCCGTCGCCGGAGTTCTGTCTCCAGAGCTCTGCACCCGTGCTGCTCCCGGCACCCTTCACTCCATTGGTGCTTGAGCTTCGCCCAATCTGGCCTCCTCTGGCGCCGGTCTCCGCCGGCCCGTAGCTTGACCCCCATGCGCCCGGGGTTCGCCGTACTCGCGCTTGCTCTCCTTTGCAACCACCCTGTCGTCGCCCAAGGCAGCGGCTCGCCCATCGTCTCCCTGACCCTCACACCACGCAGCGTTCGGCTCGGTCTGGACGCCGAGCGTCGTCTCACGGCTACGGCTCAGGATTCCGCCAAGCGCAACGTCCCACTCGGCGGGCGCCAGGTCACCTGGACCTCCAGCGACACGTCGGTCGTCTCCGTGAGTCAGGGCCTGGTGAAGGGGGTCGGAGTGGGCGATGCGACGGTCGCGGCAGAAGTCGGGGGTGTGAAAGGCAATGCGCGCGTGACCGTGATCGGCTGGAAGACCGTGACGGCCGGCAACGACTTTGCCTGCGGCATCACCACCGATGGACGAGGATTCTGCTGGGGCGAACAGGCCTTCGGCAGTTTGGGGCGGCCCGGACTGGCGGGGAGCCGAGTGCCGGCGCCGGTGAGCGGCAAGCTGGTCTTTACCGCCGCGAGCAGCAGCCTCATGAGCAGTTCCTGCGCGCTGACCGATCAATCGCTGGCCTACTGTTGGGGCTTCAACAACGAGGGCCAGATCGGCGACGGCACCAAGGACCCCGTCGGCGGCCGCTCGACGCCGACGCAAGTGGCGGGCGACCTCCATTGGATCGCGGTGAGCGGCGGCTACAACTACTCCTGCGGCGTCACCGCCGACAGTGTTGCTCACTGCTGGGGCGCGAGCGCCTTTGGCCTGGGGAACTCGACCACCTCAGCCAGCCTCACACCCGTCCCGGTCGAGAAGGTCGCGCGCTTTGCGTCGATCTCCGTCGGCTACGCTCACGCCTGCGGCTTGGCCGGCGGAGGCGCCGCCTACTGTTGGGGAGACAACGCCGAAGGCGACCTCGGCAACGGCGAGATGCAGAAGGCGCGGCAGACGCCGGTACAGGTCGCCAAGGTTTCAGGCTTTGCGGCGGTGGACGCGGGGTTTGGTTTTACCTGTGCGGTCACCACGAACAAGGAGCTGTACTGCTGGGGGCGGAATGAGTCAGGTCAGCTGGGCAACGGGACCAACGAGAACAGCGCGTTGCCGGTCCAGGTGAAGGCGGGCGCCGCCGAGGGGTTCACCGCGGTCAGCGCCGGCCACACTCACGCCTGTGCTGTCGCCGCTGGAGGAGTCGCCTACTGCTGGGGCAGCAATCAGAACGGCGAGCTGGGCAACGACAGCAGCACGAGCAGCAACCTGCCCGTCCGCGTGGCCGACCCTGGCCGAGCCGTCCCGCGCGAGCTCCCGCTGACGTTCGCGTCGGTGAGCACGGGCCAGGCCTTGTCCTGCGGCGTCACCACCGCCGACCGGGCCTACTGCTGGGGCAAGAACGATGACGGCCAGCTAGGGAACGGTGGCTCGGGCAACAGCCGCCGGCCCGTGCGCATCGCACCTCGTCCCTGAACCGCGCGCCATGAGGCCGAAGCATCTCTACTTCTGTCTCTCCATCCTCGGATTGGTGCTGCCGTATTCCCAGCTAGTCCCGTTTGTTCAGCAACACGGGCTGGATCTGCGGCTCATGGCAGAGCAACTGTTCGCCAATCGAATCAGTGCGTTCTTCGGTCTGGACGTGATCGTCTCCGGAGTGGTGCTCTGGGTTTTCGTGTTGGTGGACGGGCGAAGGCTGGGCATGAGCCGACTATGGCTGCCTCTGGTGGCGGTGCTTGCCGTTGGGGTTTCTTTCGCTTTGCCCCTCTTTCTCTACCTGCGTGAGGTGCGCCGAGAGCTGACGCTCTGAGAGGAAAACGAGCTATGTCCCGGAAGCAGCTCCGATTCGGCAAAGGCTTCAACGTCGTGATGAAGAATCCTCGGGCACAGGCGGCTACTATGGTCATCGCTCCCCGCGACGCCGAAGGCGGGCCCGGCAACCGCCATCGCGGCAGCGACCAGTGGCTCTATGTCCTCTCGGGTACCGGCAGAGCCACCCTCGGCCGCCGGAGACAGCCGCTCAAGCCGGGCACGCTTCTGCTTATCGAGCGCGGAACGACCCATGAGATCCGCAATACTGGGCGGACGCCGCTCAAGACGCTCAACCTCTACGTCCCACCGGCCTACACCGACTCCGGCGATCCACTGCCTCATGGAAAGCCTTGATCCAGAACTGCAAACTACGGAACCACGGAAGTCGCACGGAACGCTCAGCCAACTCTTCTATTTCATACGCTTCATCCACTGTGACGAGGGCTGCCCCGCCCACCCCATAGAATCACTGACGTGACCCGGAAGCGTTCCGTGCTTCTTCCGTGTGTTCCGTGGTGAGCTTCTCCCTTGTCCGTGGTGCCCAGTTGGAGTTGTAACCCGTTCCCGACGCTCTTATGCATCCGACCCGTTACCTGGCGGTGACAGACCGTCCTCAGGCGAGACACTGCCGCCGACGGGTTCCTTCATCTACCTTTGATGTAGGCAACCCACATGAACCTGCTCCTCCTTCAGGGTGTGCTCGGCGTCGCGCAGGTGGCGACCTGGGCCGCCCTTTTTTCCGCTGCCGGCGTGTCTCCGGAGGCACGATGAGTCTCTACGCCTTCACTCTGGCGCTCGGCGTCATGGGGTTGGCGACGATGGCCGCGCTGGGGCTCGCCAGCCACGCCCACCACGGCGGCGGAGCGGGTCACGGGCATGGCGGACACGCGCACAGCGGACATGGGCATGGCCATGGACATGCACCCGGCCACGCGCCCCACGAGCCGGCGGCGCTTCGCGTGGCTGCGGTCCTGTCGCCGCGGCTCTGGTTCACTCTGCTGGCGGGTTTCGGCGCGACCGGTCTGCTGATTCGCCCGCTGGTCGCCGGCGGGCTGCTTCGCGGGCTGATCGCGGTCGCCGGAGCGCTGCTGTTCGAGGCGCTGCTCGCGCGTCCGCTGTGGAATCTTGCCTTCCGCTTCGAATCACGCACCGCCACCACGCTCGAGGCCTGTGTGGCCGACGAGGTGCAGGCGGTGACCGGTTTCGATCGTGACGGCCACGGGTTGATAGCGGTGGAATTGGACGGTCAGGTGGTTCAGGTGCTCGCCACGCTGCGCGCGGCCGACCGCGCGGCGGGCGTTCGGGTGCGCGCCGGCGACAAGGTCCGGGTCGAAGAGGTTGATCCGGCTCGCAACCGGTGCGTGGTGTCGGCGCTCTGAGTCTGAGAGGAGCGGTGTCATGATCCAGGAGTGGATGGTGGTTGCGGGGTTGGTGGCGTTCATCCTGCTGCTGTTGCCGGCGGTGGTCGCCGCGTTCCTGCGCGACGTCGAGGCCGGCACCATCCGGCTGGTGAGCTGGCTGCACGGCTCGACGGCCATCTACCGCGGCCCCGGCAAGTCGAAGGAGGTGCCGCTGTTCACCACCGGCACCACGATCTCCAGCAAGGTGATCAACGTCGATCTCGACATCACCGACCAGACCGCCGACCTGGACGAGACCGGCACGCCCCGGCCGATCAAAGTCCGGGTCCTCGCGAGCGCGATCGTGTCCGTGGGCGACAGCGACGAGCTGATCAAGACTGCGGCGAACCGATTCTTCTCCAAGCCCGAGGCCGATCAGGTGAACACGCTGACCGATCTCCTCTCCAGCTCGGGTCGTCGCGCCATCAACCTGCTCACCCACGACCAGCTCTTCTCGGCGAAGACCGCGCCGGTGAAGGCGCTGCCCGCGGGTCCGAGCAGCACCGGCACCGCGGTTGCGATCCCGACCAGTTCCACCGCCGTCGCCGCGGCGGAGGACGACGACGATCCGCTGGCAGTGATCATTCGCAAGGCCTGCAGCCGCGAGCTCACCGATCTCGGCCTCATCTTCAACTCGCTCAACATCAAGGTGGTGCAGAGCGAGGTGGCGGAGGCCCGGCGGCGCCAGTCCGCGGCGGAGGCGCAGGCCAATGCCGACATCGTCTCGGCGCAGCAGACTCGGCGGGCGAAGGAAGCTCAGCTTGAGGCGGAGCGGATCATCAGCGACAAGCAGCGCGAGCTGGAGCAGACTCGTGCCGCCAACGCCGCGCTCATCGCCCAGGCGGAGGCGAAGAAGCAGGACGCGCTCGCGGTGCAGCGGGTGGCGGAGCTGGACGCGACCCAGATCGCCCAGGCGAAGGCCGATGCCGAGCGGGTGAAGATCGAGGCCGAGGCCGCGGCCGAGGCGGAGGCGATCCGGATCCGCCGGGTGGCCGAGGCAACGGCCGAGAGCATTCGGTGGGTGAACGAGGCGGTACGCGAGGGTGGCGAGAGCTACTTCCGGTACAAGCAGATCGAGATGCTGCCACAGGTCGCGCCCGCGGTGGCCGAGGCGTTGGCGGAGGCGAAACTGGTCACCATCGCGAGCGACGGCCGGGGCGCGCCCGACTCCGCCGCAAATAACATCGTTGGGGTGATTCAGACCGTCCTCGCGGCACAGCTGGTGGGTCGGAGTGGGTTGCTGGAGAACCCACCCGTTCCCGCGCCCGTAGCGCCCGCTGCGGTTCCGCCCGCGGCAAAGGATGGTGGCAAGCGCGGCTAAACAACAGCGAACCACGGAAACACGGAAGACACGGAAACAGCACGGAATGCCACGCCGACTCACGATTCGGATAAGGAGGTGGGGTGGTGTGGTCACCTAGAGTTCATCAGAAGGCAAGAGGGACTACGCTGAGAATTCCGTGCAACCTCACCGGTGTCCACGAAAGCGACAAGACCACTCCGTGTCTTCCGTGTTTCCGTGGTTCGCTGTTGTAGTGCGCTGTTTTAGTGGTGAAATCTACCCTCGTCCTCGTGACTGTCCTGTTAGGCCTGCTTCTGGTCTACTGGGCGGCGCTGTTTTTCTGGCAGCGAACCCTCCTCTTCCCCGCGCCGTCGCCTGCCAGCGCTCCGGCTCGTCCCGCCGACGCGAAGGTCATCTGGCTCGAGACGCCTACGGCACGGGTGGAGGCGTGGTATCTGCCACCACTGGTGAGGTCCGGCGCGCCGGCGCCTCTGCTTCTCTTCACCCATGGCAATGGCGAGCTGATCGACTACTGGCCCGACGACTTCGAGGAGCCGCGACGCTGGGGAATGGCGGTTCTGCTGGTGGAGTATCCGGGCTACGGCCGCTCCGGCGGCGCGGCTACCCAGGCCTCGGTCACCGCGACGGTGCTGGCGGCGTTCGACTGGGCGCGAGGGCAGCCCTCGATCGACCCTGCCCGCATCATCGCGTATGGCCGGTCGGTAGGCGGTGGCGCCGCCACCGCGCTGGCGGAGGAGCGGCCGGTGGCCGCAATGATTCTGGAATCGACCTTCACCACCGTCCGCGCCTTTGCGCTGCGCTTTGGAGCGCCCAGTCTGTTGGTGCGAGACAAATTCGACAACCTTGGAGCTGTGCGACGGTTTCAACGTCCGCTGCTCATCCTGCACGGCGAGTACGACCAGACGATTCCTCTCGCACACGGTCGCGCACTACATGCGGCGCAGCCGGCTTCGGAGTTCCATCTGATGCCCTGCGGTCACAACGACTGCCCGCGGCCCTGGCCCACCATCCAGCGCTTCCTCGGCGAACATCAGCTTCTCCCACCGCAGGACTTGACATCGATCCCCTCAGCGGCCAGATCGTAAGGGCGCCGGCGGCCGAGTCGCCGGCGCGGGTTTACATCAGTTTCTTGTTCTTGGAGGACCCTTGAAGCTCATACTACGTCTGGGGACACCCTTAGCCGTGTCTGGGGACACCCTTAGCCGTCCTCGCCATCGCTGGCTGTATGGATAGCCAGGCCCCCGAGCAGTCCCCCACTACTCCTTCAGTTTCCCCCAACACATCTCTGCCGGTCATGACGACCATGCGGGTCGCAGCTCCAGCTGCTACCGGCGACTTCACTGTCACCTTGCGATTTATCAACCCGCCGACGACGGACCAGCGCGCCTTCTTCGAGACCGCTGCGGCCAAGTGGCAGAGCATCATCCCCGGCGATGTCCCCAATACCACGGGCACCATCCCCGCCCGGAGCTGTGGCAACTCTTTCAAGACGCCCAGCTTCAACGGCCCGATTGACGATGTCTTGATCGACGTTCTGCTCCAGCCGATCGATGGTCCGGGCGCTATACTTGGAGCTGCCGGCCCCTGTTTGATCCGAAACTCGGACCTGCTCACGGTGTACGGTCTGATGTTCTTCGATACCGACGACCTCGCCTTCTTGGAGCAGAACGACATTCTCGATGAGGTGGTGATCCATGAGATGGGCCACGTCCTCGGCTTCGGAACGCTGTGGAACGTTGGCCGCACTTTGCTTCAGGGAAGCACCGCGGATCCCCGCTTCGTGGGACCCAATGCCATTGCCGGATACCATGAGGTCGGCGGTAAGGGCGTATCGGTGCCGGTGGAGGATGGTGGTGGACCAGGCACCCGTCTTGCTCACTGGGACGAGGAGACCTTCGACGAGGAGCTGATGACCGGGTTCATCGCCCTGGGCAAGAGTCCCCTCAGCGTCATGACCATCGGGTCGATGGCGGACCTGGGCTATGTGGTCGACCCCGCGGCGGCCGATCGCTATCGCGTAAGTGGACGGCAGGAGCGGGTCGCGGACGATGTGACCGCCAGCTCACAGTTCAACCTCGGTAGCCGCGAGCGGCTGATTCAGCCGAGCGCTGTGGTTGAATAAGCGCCGGATCGTCGAGCCCAGCAGTTGCGGAATGGCCAAGGGCGGACAGATGCTTCTGTTCGCCCTTTGGCTCGTGAGTGGGTATGAGATACGACTTCCTGGTGGACACCTATCGCACCGAGCGTCTCAAGACACTGACCGTCTGGTCGGAGGTCCCGGATGCACGCATGAGCGATCGCTCCGAGCCCCGCGGGCGGAGTCCGCTCGACCACATGGTGCATCAATGCGTGAGTGAAGACGGGTGGATGACAGCCATGTTGGGGATCAGCGTCAGCCGCCCGATCTTACCGGCTGAGGAAACCCGCCTCGCTTTCCTGGAGCACTACGCTGCGGTGTCAGCGGAGCGGCTCGCCGCTCTCCGGACCATGCCGGAGAGCTGGTTCGAGGAGACGGCTCAGTTCTTCGATGTGCCCCGAACCCGTGCCTGGGTGCTGGTGCGACGGTTCACCCACTCGGCGCACCATCGCGGTCAGCTCACCGCGCTGCTCCGCTCGTGGGGGCAGCCGCTCTACTCCACCTACGGCCCCACGGCCGACACCGGCGGGTTGCCCAAGGGCGGTGCGACAGTGCTGTATCGCTACGGCTCGGTTGAGGAGCTTCTCGAGGGCGAGATGCATGGCGGGGCAACACCACCACTACCCGGCCCGGGCTCGGCGCCGCCGACCGAGCGCCCAGGCTAGTCCTATAACACTACAACTGCAAACCACGGAACCCACGGAACAGGCACGAAACACACGGAAAACAGCAACTGGAGGTATGGAGGGCACGGACGGGTAGAAAGTGCTCTGACCGTTCCGTGTCTCTTCCGTGTGTTCCGTGTTTCATGTTGGGCCGGGTTGGGCTAGCCCACCTGCATGAACGCGAAGACCGTGTCCGGCGCGCCGTCGCCATCGAAGTCGTACTCAATTGCCACCAGCCCGTCCTGCGCCTGGCCCAGAAAGGTGTCTCCGAAGGTCGCCGACTCGAACGTGAGGACCATCTTGCCGTCCTGCATGCGCCACTTGAACTCGCCTTCGTCGGTCAGGTCATAGCTTCCCTTCTCGTCCCGGTAATTGAGCACCAGGGTGTAGGTCTGGAGCGGATCCAGCACCAGTGAGGTCGTCTCGTCGAACCGATAGAGGCCGATCACGTTCCCGTCGGGATTGGCCAGCGTGACGGTCTGCCCCGGGGTGGAGTGGTTGTTGATCTGTCCCAGCGCGTAGCTGCCGGCCACGATGTGCTGGTCCGGATTCCCGCCGCCGCCCCTGCCGTTCCCGCCTTCCGGACCCGGGTTGGGCCCGGCGGGGTCCTTCCCGCCGCAGCTCATCAGCGCCAGTGCCAGGGCTGCTACCAGGCCGTAGACGGCGCCTTGCAGCCAGTAGGGAACGCGGGGCTTCATGCATACCTCCTTGCATTGGATGATTGCTCTGTCGCTCGGAAGGAGGTACGCACGTCGGGGAGGTGCAGTCTCACGGGTGAGAGGACGCAGAGGACGCAGAGGACGCAAGGCGGGAGCGGCGGGAACGGCGGGGTGTAAGGGAATTCCTCATCCCGAGGGAGTGAAACGAGCGAGGGTTCCACTCGACGGGCGTCGGATACCCGTGGAGTAGGTCCTTCGCTGCGCTCGGGATGACGAATCTTGTTTCCCGCCCTCGTGCCCTTCCCGCCGTTCGCGCCGCTCCCGCCTGCCAAGCACCGCGCCGCTCGCGCCTCCTCAGGGATACCAGTTCAAGCCAAACCGCACCCGAGTGCTGAGCGTGTTGCCCACGTTGAGGCCGAGCTTCTGGATTGGATCCTCGTAGTTCCCCAGCTTCCCGAACGAGAGCATCGCGCCGCCGTCGAGCGCCAGCGAGTGCGAGACCATGTAGGTCAAGCCGCCGCCGGCGCTGATGGCCATGCCGTCGAAGGAGATGTCGCCGGCGTTGCCCAGCTTGGCGCCGATTCCACGGGTGCCGAACGAACCGGTGACGTACGGGGTGATTCGGCCCTTCGAGTTGGGGAAGCTCACCCGGCCGCCGATCTCGAGCATGCCCAGTCCCCAGTGACCGGTGGTATTGCCGCCGGCGCCGAGCCGGGCGATGTCCGCCCCGGCGAACACCAGGAACTGCGGCGTGATGGCGTAGCCGATCTGGGCGCCGAGGCCCGGACCCATCGAGGTCTTGATCGAGCCGGGGACGTCGCGGCCGCTGATCGAGAACCCGGGCGTCGCGAAGGCGTGCACGTTCAGCATCAACCCGGTGGGAGAGGCGTCGATCTCCCGCGAGTGCGCCCGGCGCTGTGCCTGGGCGATGGTGCTGCTGGTGGTAACCAACATGAGGGTGAGGAGTACCAGTCTGCGCATACCTATTGCCTCCGAGATGGGTCGGTGTGTCGGTGGTGGTGCCCGTTTGCAAGAGGGGATACGCAGATGCTGCGGCGGGAATCTCACGGGTCGTGCTTGACGCCCGGAATGCTATCTCAGCCTTTCGTGTCGCCTTTTCGCGCCTTTCGTGCTCTCGTGGTGAGCTTTCCCAGATTCCGTGCCATCTCCGTGTGCTCCGTGTCTCCGTGGTGCCCAGTTCCTGTTTTCGGGGCTGGGCGCACCCTGTTTGCCCGGGCGCCCGTAGTCCCGTAGCTTGCCCGCATGGCGGCCACCCCCGATTCCATCTCCCCCGCGCTCGAGCGGGCGCTGGGCAAGTTCCCCGGCATCCTTCGGCGGGTGTGTTGGCGCTATCACTTCTCCGCGGCCGACGCCGACGAGCTGCTCCAGGAGGTCCGGATCCGCCTCTGGCGGGCCCACGGCGACCTGGCCGGGGCCGGTGAGCATATCGAGGGCATCCCTGCGTCATACCTCCATAGGACGGCTCTCTCCGCCGCGATCGACCTGCTGCGCCGCCGGCGGGCTCGACGCACCGACCAGACAGTTTCGATCGAGGACGACGACCAGGTGGACGAGGTGTCCGGTCCCGATCAGGACTTGGCCGAGTCAGAGTTGGCTCGGCAGGTCGACCAAGCCATCGAGACCATTCAGCCTTCCCGGCGGCCGGTCGTACGGATGCATCTGATGGGTCATTCACGCGAAGAGATCGCCCGGGTCATGGGATGGACCCAGGACAAGACTCGAAACCTGCTCTATCGCGGGCTGGCAGAGCTTCGGGAGCGCCTGCAGGCACAGGGGGTCAAATGGAACAGTCAGACCTGAGCGATTCGATTCGGCTGCGGCGGCTCTATTCCCGCCGCGTCGCCGAGCGCGCGGGCGAGAGCGGCTCTCACGTCTCGCCCGAGGCGATTCTTGCCGTGATACAAAAGGAAGGGCCGGAAGAGGAACGGCTGGCGACTCTGGAGCACGTGATGTCATGCGCCGCCTGCCATCGGGACTACGAGTGGCTCACCGCGGTGGATGCGGCGGCGACCGAGCACGAAGCCGGCAGCCAGATCCGCCGCCCCTGGTGGACCCGGGCTGCACCCCTGGCGGTCGCGGCTTCACTCCTCCTGGTCGCCGGAACGGTTCTGATTGTGAGACGTCCGGCCACGGTGGAAGTGGAGCGCGGCCGGATCGACGACGTCGTGCTGGTGTCTCCGCCGTCCGACGCGCGGGTCAGCGGACCTCTGACCTTCGTCTGGCGCCCGCTGGCCGGCGCCTCCCGCTACATGCTCGAGGTGCAGCGCCGTGATGGGGCGGTGGTCTTCTCCGACACCACCAGCGACACCACCCTCACGATCCCCGATCCGGGTCGAGTGTTGCCGGACAAGGACTATCGCTGGTGGGTCCGGGAGACGACCGATGGTGCTGAGCCGCGGAGCTCGAGTTTCCGGACGTTGC
>UEXR01000357.1_pt1 | contig 22100 bp, 15 predicted proteins | sample 4301101 | NCBI WGS metagenome assembly UEXR01 (sample SAMEA4773180, study PRJEB27434) | metagenome | biome: 2259; feature: agricultural soil; material: soil | place: USA | collected 2014-09 | depth 0.25 m
GGGTATAGCCCAACTCCTCCGACCGGCTGATGCGCTTTTGGGCTGCCAGACCCTCCAGCACCAGCTCGCATGCGGCGACCGCGCGCGCGGCGTCCTTGCGGGTGGCGAGGCCGAACTCACACACCAGCTCCACCAGACCTGGGACCACGCTGAACCCCTGGAGGCAGAGATCGGAGCGCTCGTCGCCGGGGACCTTCAGCGCGCCGCCCTGGTCGAACCAGGCGACGATCTTGCTCAAGTCGGCGCCCCCGACCCGGTCCTCCAGCACCCGACCTGCTGCCCGGCGGATGAGCTCGCGCGCGATGGTATCGCCACCTTGCAGCTCGCCCTCATACTCCAGCTCGAGCTTGCCGGTAATGGAGGGAACGGCCGCGTAGATGTCGCTGACCCGGGGCACGACCCGCTGCTCCCCCAGAAGCACGGTGCGCCGTTCCGCGTTGGAGATCGCATTCTCCAGCACGCTGATCGGCAAGCGCTGACTGACCCCCGAGCGCTTGTCCACCCGCTTGTCCTCCCGCGCCTCGAAGGCCACCCGCTCGATCAGCTCCAGGACGAAATCCGGAATATCGAGCTGCGCGCCACCTCGCACCGTCCAGGCTTCCTGGGCCGTGATCTCCATGCCGAGCTGCACGGTGCGGGGATAGTGGGTGATGATCTCGGAGCCGATTCGATCCTTGAGCGGCGTGATGATCTTGCCACGCGCCGTGTAGTCCTCGGGATTGGCGGTGAAGGCCAGGAGTACGTCGAGCGGCAGTCGCACCGGATAGCCTTTGATCTGAACGTCACCTTCCTGCATGATGTTGAACAGGCCGACCTGCACCTTTCCGCTCAGATCGGGGAGTTCGTTGATCGCGAAGATTCCTCGATTGGCGCGCGGCAGCAGGCCAAAGTGCATGGTCAACTCGTCGGAGAGCAGGTGTCCACCGCGCGCCGCCTTGATCGGATCGACGTCGCCGATGAGATCGGCAATGGTGACGTCGGGTGTTGCCAGCTTCTCGATGTAGCGCTCTTCCCGGCGAAGCCACGCGATCGGCGTGGCGTCGCCGCATTCGGCCAACATCTCTCGCGCGTACTTCGAGATCGGCGCAAACGGATCATCGTTCACCTCACTCCCCGCGACAATCGGAATCCGATCGTCCAGCAGGCAGGTGAGCTCCCGCAGAATCCGGCTCTTGGCTTGACCTCTCAGTCCCAGGAGGATGAAGTGATGCCGTGCGAGGATGGCGTTTACCAGCTGGGGCAGGATGGTGTCCTCGTACCCGACAATCCCGGGGAAGAGCTGCTCGTCCGAGGCGAGCCGGGCCAGAAGATTGTGCCGCATCTCGTCCCGCACGGTCCGCCCCCGCAACGGCGGCTGGGCCCAGGGAGTGCATTTCAGATCACCAAAGGTACGTGGTTCATTCATGGTCAATATCGCTCGCTAAAAAGGCGGATTCTGCATGGTAAGTCATTATCGGATCTGTGACTAGCGATAGACTGGCAGGCGGCCGTGCGCAACTCGGCTTGACAAACCAGTTTAGCCGTATAGCTTCGCGAACCGTGAACCGGCGGCAGACACGCACACTGCGGAACTCGGTTGGCTCACCCATCCTGTCCAAGGAGTAACGATGAAGAAGACTCTCTTGCTGGCCGCGGCCATCACTCTTGCCGCATGTGGCCCGAAGAAGACCGAGGCGCCGGCTGCTGATACCGCCGCCATGGCACCCGCCGCGGGCGCAGCCGACACCGGTATGGCGGGAATGTCGCATGACAGCATGGCGAAGTCGGATACTACGATGGCGCGGGACACGACCAAGGGAAAGTAGGGCAGTAACACGCCACTGGTCGCGACGGGCCCCGGACGATCTCGGGGCCCTATCTATTTCGGCACTATCGGTCCCTGTGCCCGAGTTCATCCCTCGATTTCCTCTCCTCCAAACGGCAAGTGCACCACCTGTGCCTGCTGGCCCGCGACGAAGACGCAATCCCCCGGCGAGACCTCCCGCCGAAGTATGCCGAGCCCGAGCACCCGGTCGTTCAACTGCAAAGTCGACCGCACCACCCCGACCTCTCGCTCGCCCAGCATCACCGCCGGCTGACCCGTAGTCGCTTCGCCGCTCCAGCGCAGTCCTCGCAGCTCCCGATTGGTATGGCCACGAAAGTGGAGCCGCGCGACCGTTTCCTGGCCGAGATAGCATCCCTTGGTATACGAAACCCCGCCCAGCTCGTCGTAACGAACCTCCTGGGGAAGGGTCCGATCGTCGATCTCAACACCCAGCGCCGGCCAACCTGATATGATGCGCGCGGCATGGAGATCCGTCTCGTCGCCGATGCGGGCTCCTGCCGCGACCAGCCGCTCGGTCAACACCGTCACCGCGGGAGCCAAGCCTACCGCGACGGCCACGAAGGGCGCCGACTCCGGTCCCAGTCCGAGCGAGACGGGGCTCAGCTCTCCGCCTACCGACACTACCCGTCCAGCCGAGTCTGCCGTCCCCACCCCGGATTCCGCCAGCGTCTGAAAGGCGCGCGCGCCGAGGAGCCATGCCGCCTGGGTCGAACCGGTGAGATCAGTTACCTGGGCCAGACGGGGGGGAAGCTGCCGCCGAAATAACTCCACGGCCGCCTCATGGCCGATTCGGGGAACGATCATTGTCAGCGCGTCGCCTTGGCGCATGACCCAGGCGTCCACCACGATCATTCCCTTAGGCGTAAGCATGGCACCGTAGACCAGGCTGCCATCACCCGGCTTCACCAGGTCGTTGGTCAGGAGACCCTGCAAGCAAGTCAGCGCGCCGGAGCCTGTCACCCGGAAAACGGCGGGCTCGGTGGTGACGACAGTGGCGCCGTGCCGGACTTGATCCAGCCGGGCTCGATCGATGGAGAGGTTCAGGTCAGGCATGGACCCAGGGCAGCTGGGCAGGGTCGTGGCCTTGGAAATCTCGCCAGACCAGGTCCGCTTCGCCGAAGGCGTCCTCCGAATGGGAAGTAGCGACAATTGCGCAACGCAGACCGGCAGCACGGGCCGCAGCGAGACCCGGAAGCGAATCCTCGATCACCACACAGCGCGAGGGCGCCAGATCCAGCGCCGCCCGCGCCCGGTTGTAGCCTTGCGGGTCCGGCTTGCATGCGCTCACGTCCTCGGCGGCTATGATCTCGGCGAAGTGGAGCCTGAGATTGCACAGTTCGAGGACCAACTCGATCTCCCGCCGGAGCGCCCCGGACACGATCGCCAGCTGAAAGCCGTCGAGCGCGGCGGTCTCGACGAAATCAGCAGCGCCTGGAACCAGCCGCAAGGACTCCTGCACCGCCTGCTGATACGCCGAACTCTTACGCTCGATTGCCTGCGCCACGACTCGGTCGTCGAGCGACTTCCCGTGGCGCCCAAAGGCGTAACGAAAGCACTCCCGATCGTCGAACCCGAGGTAGTCGCGGTAGTAGGTCTCACGATCAAGGGAACAACCGTATTCGGCCAGGGTCGTGATCAGGGCGTCGCAGTGCTGCGGCTCGTCATCTACGATGACACCGTTGAAGTCGAACAGGATGGCGGCCGTCATTGGTGAAGGGTAACCGACAAGGCAGTGAGAAGTAAGCAGTGCGAAGTAGGCAGTGAGAAGTGAGAAGTGAGATGTAAGGAGTGAGGAGTTGCTAACTGCAGGGAATGTCAGGGTGACACTTGTCGCCCCTTACTCCTCAGTCCTTACTCCTCACTCTTGTCGTACAATCCCGCCCTCTCATAGCTCGCATCCAATAGCTCTACCGGGTGGGCGACTGCGATGCCCAGCCCGGCGGCTCGAAGCCCGGCACCGATCTGCATCAGACACCCGGGATTTCCCGTGGTTACTACCTCTGGCCGCGGGCTGGCGGCCGCGAAGCTCTCGAGCTTGTTCTCCAAGACTGCCCGCGCCATCGCCGGCCGCAGAACGGAATAGATCCCGGCGCTGCCGCAGCAACGCTCCGATCCCGGAAGTAGTCGAAGCCGAAGCCGCGGAATCGCCCGCATGACCGTGAGCGGCGCCTGCTCCACCCGTTGGGCGTGCAGGAGGTGGCAAGGAGCGTCGTAGGCGACCTCCAGCTCGAGCGGCGCTCCGGGACGAGGGCCGGCTTCCGCCAGGAGCTCGGAGACGTCCCGCACCCGGTCTCCCAACGCCCGCCCAGGCTCGGTGCCCAAGAGGTGGCCATAGTCCTTGAGCAAAGCGCCGCATCCCGCGCTGTTGACGCAGATGAAATCGGTCGTTGATCCGAACGCCGCCAGGTTCCTCACCGCAAGTGCGTGGGCCGTCTTCCGGTCTCCGGCATGCTCGTGCAGGGCTCCACAACAGACCTGGCCGCGTACCTCGACCACCCGGTAGCCGTTGGCCTCGAGGGTGCGCCGGGTCGCGGCATGCACGTGCCCGAAGAGGGTGTCCATCACGCAGCCGGTGAAGAGGGCGACGGTAGGGCGGTAGGGCGGTAGGGCGGTAGGTTCGGATGGCGGGAGCGCTTCGCGCGGCGCGGGCTTCGCGGCGGGGGCTCTTAGCGCGGCGGGAATGCCCCGCCGCTCCCGCCGTTCGCGCCCCTCCCGCCTTGCGGTCTCCGGCCGCGAAGCCGCCAACATCCCCATCCCAAACCCGACCCGGCCAGCGCCTGCGAGCGCCGCCGGAATGCCGGTTGCGCGGAACCAGCGTGCCAGGGTGAACAGGGGTCGCCACAGGCGCTCGTTTCGAAAGACCCCGAGGACAAGCCGGGCGAGCGGCGGAAGGCCTCGCACTCGGAACAACTCTTCTCTCGCGGCCTCCAGGCCGCGCCCGTAGCCCACGCCCGAGGGACAGACTGGCTCGCACCCGCGGCACCCCAGGCAGGCGTCGAGGTGCTCGGCTAACGCCACGTCATCCGCTGCAAGCTCGCCGCGTTCTAAAGCCCGCATGAGGACGATTCGCCCGCGCGGACTATCCGCCTCATCACCAGTGGCGAGATATGTGGGACAGGCCGGAAGACAGAAACCGCAGTGAACGCAGGGGTCAAGCGAGGAGAAGTCGGGTGCTGCAGCCATTTTAATCGCCAGCTCCTTCCAGCGCGACGCTCAAGCACTGCCCGGGATCGAAGCTGTCGCGCAGCCGTCCTACCAGCTGGCCGACCCCCTCGCGGTAGGCGCCAAAATGACCCAGTGCTCGGCGGATGGTCCAGGGAGCTCGCTCGAGTGTCATGGGGATTTCCCTCGATGCGGCAGCGCGGCGCACCGCCCGCAACCGCCCCACCGATGCCTCCCCGGTCCAGCGAATCATTCCCGACCCCGGGCCGGCCGATACCAGGCCTTCATCGAGGTCGTGGGCCAGAAGGTCAATGGTGTCGTCCACCCCATTTCCCAACACGCCGAGACGGAAGGTGATCGGGCCCGCAAGACTGCCCCGGGCCACAGTGCTCCAGAAGGCCGCGGTGCGTTCGGTGGACACCGGGGTCCAGGCAATCTCGCCCTCCGAGTGCAGGCGGCGAATGTCACTCTGAACTGCGGCGTCGGTCCCCAGGAATCGTGCTGCCAGCACCCACTCGGCCTCGGCGGCGAGAGCGGGGGAGAGCAGCTCCAGCGCACTGGGAAGGATCTGAGCCGCTACCAGGTCTCGCGCGGCGGAGGAAAGCGTATCGCGAGTCCCTCTCGCAATGAGCGTGATGTCCGCGCGAGGTAGGGCCCGGAGCCGGAGATGCAGGTCAGTGATGATGCCGAACCCACCGAATCCGCCGACCTGCAGCTTGGTGAGGTCGTAACCCGCGACATTCTTTACGACGCGTCCGCCCGCTTTGACCAGTCGTCCATCCCCGGTGGCAACCGCGCACCCCAGCACATGGTCACGGACCGGGCCAAAGCCGTGGCGCAGCGGCCCGGAGGTCCCGGTGGCCACGATGGAGCCCAGGCTTCGCTCGGGACGGCCAGGAGGGTCGAGCGCCAGCCACATCCCATCCTCCGCGAGACGACGGCGCAGCGACTCGAACGGGGTCCCGGCCTGCACGGTGGCCACCAGATCCGCGGGGCTGACCGAGACGATCTGGTCCAAGGCCCGCGTACTGATGCCAAGATCGGCAGGAGCATCCGGGGGCAGCCAGGTGCCTTGACCTTCGATCCTGACCTTCCAACCCTCGTCGTGCGCCAGCCGGCACACCAGCGACAGGGCCTCGGCCGAGTCAGGGGTTGCCCGCGGCAGACCGTCGGGATCGCGTTCCACTCCGCCGCTGCCGAGCAGCGCACGCAGACGGGCTACGACGGTCTCGCTCATCGGGCGGCCCGCGTTGCCCGCCACTCGCGGCAGGCGTGCACCGGCACCACCTTGCCTGGATTGGCCAGTTCCGTGGGATCGAAAGCCCGGCGAACGTCACGCATCGCGCCCAGGCTCTCCGAGTCGAAGATCAGACTCATGTAGTCGATCTTGTCGCTGCCCACGCCGTGTTCTCCCGTGATGCTTCCGCCGGCCTCGACGCACGCGGTCATGATCTCCCGACACGCCACCCTCACCCGCTCGGCCAGGTCTGGATCCCGCCGGTCGAAGCTGATGTTGGGGTGCAGGTTGCCGTCACCTGCATGGAAGACGTTGCTGATCGACAGCCGATGACGGCTGCGGATCTCCTCGATCCGGTCCATGATTTCAGGCAGAGAAGATCGAGGGACCACTGCGTCCTGCACCGCCAGATCGGGGGCGATCCGGCCCAAGGCGCCGAAGGCCTTCTTTCTTCCTTGCCAGAGTCGTGCCCGATCTGCCGGGCTGGTGGCGCTGCGAACCTGTCGGGCCCCGCGCTCCCGCAGCAGCGATTCCACGATAGCGGCCTCTCCCTCGACCGCATCGGATTGCCCGTCGAGCTCGACCAGAAGCACGGCGGCCGCGTCCGTGGGATAGCCGGCGGCGTAGATCGATGCCTCCACCGCCGCGACGCAGGCGCGATCCATCATCTCCAAGGCGGCAGGCACGATCCCCGTGGCGATGATGGAGGAGACTGCCTCGCTGGCGCTTCGGACGGAGGGGAAATCAGCCAGCATGGTCCGCACGCTGGGTGGCATCGGCTCGAGCCGGACGGTGATCTCGGTGACGATCCCGAACATCCCCTCGCTGCCCACGAAGAGCCCCACCAGGTCAGGGCCCCACGGCTCTCCTTGAGGCGAGCCCAATCGAAGCGTCGAGCCATCGCTCAGCACCACCTCCAGCTCGACGATATGGTTGGTCGTGACTCCGTACTTGAGGCAGTGAGGACCACCGGCATTCTCCGCCACGTTGCCGCCCACCGTGCAGGCCGCCTGGCTCGAAGGATCGGGGATATAGTGCAGCCCGTACCCGATGGCAGCCTCCGAGAGGCGGCTGTTGATGACCCCCGGCTGCAGCACGGCTCGGCGCCGGACCGGATCCACTTGGAGAACCCGATTCATCCGGGTGAGCGTGATCAGCACGCTCTCCGGGTCGCCCACTGCTCCACCAGAGAGCCCAGTGCCGGCTCCTCGGGCGACGAATGGAACGCCTGCCAAGTGGAGCAGTCGCACCACCTGGCGCACTTCATCGGCGCTTTTCGGCAAAACCACCACGCCGGGATAGGACTCGCGGGTGGGCAACCCATCCATCGTGTACGTAGCCAGCTCGGCGCGGCGGTGGCGCACCCAGCCCGGCCCGACGATCCGGCCCAGCGCGTTTACCAACGATGGGTTCATTGCTCGGTGAGCAGGTTGGGCGCCCGACCCGCCCGACCGTTGGTGTGCGCCCGGTGATGAACTCGAAGCGCCGACTCCAGCGCGCTGGTGAGGATAGGAAGCAGGAGCAACAATGCTGCAGTGCGACGAGCGGTGGAGCGCTCGGCCAGGAGCCGCTGCTTGATGTTGACCTCGCAGTCCACTGCCGCCGCGATGTGAAAAGAGAGCGGCAGTGGCTCGTCGGGAAGATTCGGCTCCTCCGGCTCGACATCGTTCAGCTGGCGAAGCAATGAGATGTAGCCGGTAAACACCGTGCGAAGGCGCTCGATCTCATCCGACGGGGGCTCGGTGCCAGGCTCCTCTTCGAATGGCTGCACCATGGCGACGTGGTAGGGTGTAGACTCTTCCAGCGGCCGACCGAGCGTGAAGCGAGAGCCCCCCACCACGACGAGGTTGGATCGTCCGTCAGGCAGCTCCTGATGTACCCGAATCTCGGCGATGCAGCCTACGGTTCCTGAATCCGGCAACTCGCGTTGGGCCCCCGTGGGCGTGACCCCGAATTTTCGATCACCAGCGAGGCAGTCGGCCACCATACGCCGGTAGCGCGACTCGAAGATGTGGAGCGGAAGCGGCGTGCCGGGAAACAGGACGACCGAGAGAGGAAAGATCGGGAGCCGGAAGGGCATGGGGGAAAGATAAGGCGGGAGCGGTTCGATCGGCGGGAGCAAGGGCGGAAAGGAGGGCGGAAGAAAGGGCGGAAGATTACGTTCCGCCTTCTCTTCCGCCCAGTTTTCCGCCTTGTCTTCCGCCCTTACCGGCCGCCGCCGCCCTTAAGCCGCTCCCCAGAACCCCCTGAGGGCTCGCACATCCGGACTGTCGCGCAGCTTCTCGAAGGCGCGCTCTCGAATCTGTCGGATGCGCTCGCGGGTCACGCCGAGCAGCGCGCCGATCTTCTCCAGCGTCAGCGCCTCGGAGCCTTCTTCCAGACCGTAGTAGAGTGAGAGAATCTTGCGTTCGCGGGGAGTGAGGTGACGCTCGAAAATGCGGTCGATGAATTCGCGCTGCAGCCGGGTGTCGGTCATCTCCTCGATTTCAACGCACCCGGTACCGGCAACTCGTTCGCCGAAGGTGCTGGCCCCGCGGTCCTGCCGCTCCACCGGGGCATCCAGCGAGACCTCGGTCGAGGTCATCCGCCGGGCCGACCGGATGTTCTCCACCGTATCGTTGAGCGCGATGGCAATTTCGTCGTCGGTTGGCTCTCGACCCAGTTCCTGGGTCAGGAAGCTCTGCGCCCGGGACATTCGCACCAGAGCGGAGTTCTGGTTCAGCGGAATGCGGACGCTCCTGGTCTGCTCGGCCAGGGCCTTGAGCACGGCCTGGCGAACCCACCAGACCGCATAGGAGATGAATTTAACCCCGTGGTCCGGGTCGAACTTCTTGACTGCCTTGAGCAAGCCCTCATTGCCGATTGCTACCAGCTCCGAGAGGTCCAGACCGTGGCCCTGGTACTTCTTCACGTACGAGATCACGAACCGGAGATTGGCCGTCACCAGCCGCTCGGCCGCCGTCTCATCGCCTGCTAAAGCTCGACGCGCCAAACGCTTCTCCTCGTCTGGATCAGAGATCATGGGGAGCTTCTGGATGTCGAGGAGATACTGGTCGAAGGCGCCCGACGGAGCAGAACGCACGAAGGTGCGGACTTTCCCGGTACGGAGGTGGGCCATAACAACCCCAAAGAAGGTTGAAAACCGGTACTGAAAGGTGTTGTGTGCGGCGACTAGAAGGACCGGAGAGATAAGCGAATATAGGACTTACGGGATGGGAGGTCAAGCAAAAAGCAATATCCACATCACAAATGGTTCGAGATCAATTGGTTTGTGATTTTGTCCACTATTTCCACGTGATATTTGACCACTCCAGTTATCCCCTTCTTAGTAACATATTGCTAGGACTAGCCTTATAGAATATGAGCCAGCGCCGACCGAATCGCCGGCTCGTCCACATTCCGAGTCCAGCCCCCTTCCGATGCCATGCTGCCGAGCCCTGTGGGCAGCGCGAATCGGATGCGGCTTTCCCGGTTCTTCTTGTCGGTTGACATCGCTGCAATGACTTGAGTTACGGCCACGGAGCGCTGCAGCCGTGAGGGGAGCCCCAGGCGATGGAGCAGTCGCTCGACCCGTAAGTGCAAACCGGTTTCAGCCAGGCCCAGGGCTTCAGCGAGCGCGCTTTCAGCAATCAGACCAAGGGCCACCGCTTCACCATGGGGGATCCCGAAGTTGAGCGTCTGCTCCAGCGCGTGCGCCACGGTATGCCCCGCGTTGAGGATCGCTCGCCTTCCGCCCTCACGCTCATCCTCGCCCACCACCTGAGCCTTGATCTCCACACTCCTGGACACCAGTCGCACCAGGGCGGCCTCGTCGCGGCTCAGCAGGACCTCAGCCGACTGCTCGATCCAGTCGAAGTAGCTCCGGTCGGCAATCACCGCGTGCTTGACCGCCTCGGCCAAGCCCGCGCGATAGTCTCGTTCCGGAAGCGTCCTCAGGGTCACCGGGTCGGCCACCACCGCCGCCGGCGGATGAAACGCGCCGACGAGATTCTTGCCGTGGGGAGTATCCACCCCGGTCTTCCCGCCGACCGACGCGTCTAGCATCGCGAGCAGGGTCGTGGGTACCTGGAGGTAAGGCACGCCGCGCATGAAGGTCGCAGCCACGAATCCCGCCAGGTCTCCGGCAACCCCGCCACCGAGCGCGACGATGCCAGAGTCGCGACCAAAACTTCGTTGGAGCAACGCGTCGGTCAGACCAGCCCACGATTCCCGCGACTTGGAGCTCTCCCCCGAGGGAAAGGTGATCGACTCGAGCGGAATGGGGGCCGCACCCAGCCGACCCTCGCGGTAGAGGGCATCCACCGCCGCATCAGCGATCACGGCCACCCGGCGTGCGCCGAGATGCTGCCGCACAAAGTGGTCGAGGCGTCCGAGCAGGCCCGGCTCGATGTACACCGGGTAGCGACCGAGCCCGTGGGTGACGCTGATTACCATGTTAGGTCCCCGGTGCCGTCTCGCTGATTGGCCAGGCGAGCCAGGGTGAAGAGCAAATCGGACAGACGGTTGAGGTACACCAGGAAAAGTGTCGGAACCTGGCTCTCGCGGGCGAGCCGCACCACGCTGCGCTCCGCGCGTCGGCAAACCGTGCGCGCGAGATGCAGTGAGGCCGCCTTGGGAGTTCCCGCAGGGAGGACGAAGGCCCTCAAGGGGGTGAGCTCGGTATCAGCCCGATCGATGATCTGCTCGAACCGCAGCACCCGCTCCTCGGAGAGGGCGGCCTTCTCCAACGCCTTGGCAACCTTGGCCGGGTCCGGCGCGGCGAGCTGGCCTCCAATCGCGAAGAGATCTCGCTGCACCGATTCGAGCAGCTCGTCGAAGAACCCAACCGGCGCCGTGGCCCGAGAGACGCCGATGGCGGAATTGAGCTCGTCCACCTCTCCGTAGGCGACGACCCGCGGGTGGTCCTTGGCCACCCGGCCACCGCCGAAGAGACCCGTGTCTCCGGTATCGCCGGTCTTGGTGTAGATGGGCATGGGGGTGTGACCGTCAGGCTCCGTAATGGGTGGGGAGTCTCTGGTCGTTAGCCTATGGTCTTTGGTCCTAGTCTCTGGTCCGTTAACCAAGCGCACGCTTGGGTAATTTCGCGCTGTGCGCCGGAGAGCCGCCAGAAAAGACTAAAGACCAAAGACTAGAGACTAAAGACTCCCACATGGCGCCGCCAGCCAGGGGCGCTCCCTCGATTATATTTTCCCGCTTCCCCTTTGCCTGGGTTCACATGCAGCGGCAGGAGCGGCGGTGACGGAGCAGCAGGAGCTGAAGGACATTTCGATCATCGGCGGCGGGCCGACCGGCCTCTTCGCGGCCTTTTACGCCGGCATGCGAGGCGCCTCCGCCCGCATCATCGATGCGCTGCCGGCCCTGGGCGGTCAGCTCATGGCGCTCTACCCCGAGAAGTACATCTTCGATGTGGCCGGGTTCCCCAAGGTGCTTGCCAAGGACCTGGTGCGCGACATGGCGGCTCAAGGGCTTCAGTTCGGCGCATCGACCCATCTAGGCGAAGTGGTGACCGGTCTCAGGCGGGTGGACGACGAACGAGGATCGCACTTCGTCGTGGAAACCTCGGATAACGACTACCCCTCGCGTACCATCGTGATCGCGGCCGGCATCGGGGCCTTCGAGGCGCGCCGACTGGGCGTCGAAGGGGAGGAGCAGTTCGAGGAGCGGGGACTCTACTTCAAGGTGCTGGACCCGCAGCAGTTCGCCGGCAAGCGGGTGCTTCTAGTGGGCGGTGGGGATTCGGCCTTCGACTGGGCGGTGAACCTGCAGGGCATCGCCAAATCGATCATGCTGATTCACCGACGCGATGGCTTCCGGGCGCATGCCGCGACCATCAACCAGGTTCAGGAGCTGCACCGCTGCGGGCAATGCGAGCTGCGCACCTTCTGGGAGGTCAAGGCGCTGCACGGCAACGGCAGGTTGGAGCAGGTGACCATCTTCAACAACAAGACCAAGGAAGAGGAGACCCTGGAGGTCGATGCCGTGATCCCCCTGCTCGGCTTCCACTCCGATCTCGGGGCCATCAAGGAATGGGGACTGGAGACGGAGAAGGCGGATATCAGAGTGGACCAGGTGATGGCGACCAACGTCCCGGGGATTTACGCCGCGGGGGATATTACGAGCTATCCCGGTAAGCTCAAGCTGATCGCCACGGGTGCCGCGGAGGCGTGCATCGCGGTGAACAACGCAGTCCACTACATCAATCCGAAGGCGAAGGTCATGCCGGGCCACTCGTCCAACATGGCCATCTTTGGGCAGAAGGATGACTGAACTGCAGTGAGAAGTGAGAAGTAAGAAGTGAGAAGTAGGAGATAGGCGGGACCGGCGCGGGCTATGCCGGCACGAGCGGCGCGGTATAGTGCGGCCTTTCCGGTGCCTTCTTACTTCTCACTTCTCACTGTTTTTCATCATCTTCGGCCGTAGAAAGAACTGCAGCTCACCGGCGCCCGGTACCAGCTCAGGCAAATCGATCCCCATCACCCCGCTCTTGGGGAAATCGATCCGCACCCCTGCCGTGCTTTCACCCAACAGGATCGCAGCCAGCTCTTCGATCCAGGGCGAGTGTCCCACAAGTGCTACCCGGGCCTCGGAACCCTGCTCCCCGACGTAATCCGTCAGCCGAACCAGATCGGGCTCGGCCGCCAGCGGCTCGCAAGGTACCGCAGGCCCGAGTCCCAGGGTGTCGACCATGACCTGGGCCGTCTGAGCCGCGCGGGTCCACGGGCTGGTCAGTACTAACGTGGGCACCAGCTCGAACCGAGCCAGCGCCTTGCTCACCCGGCGCTGTACCTTGCGGCCCTTATCGGTCAGCGGCCGGTCCCGATCGTCGGGCCATTGTACCGAATTGCGATCGCCGGCGTCGGCGTGACGGACCAGGAGGAGAAGCATGAAACCCTCAGTGAGAAGTGAGTAGTGAGCGGCAAGCAGTGAGAAGATAGTAAGCAGTGAGGAGTGAGGAGTGGGCGGGAACGGCGGGCGCTCCGCTGGCGGGAACGGCGCGGCGTGACCGAGCGCCTAGTGCCGACCTCACTCCTCACTCCTCACTGCTTTTTGGCCATCTCCAGCACCAGGTTATCGATCGCCGCCAGGATCGACTTGCTGGACTGCACATGGTGGTTGGCCTGGATGGAGAAGATCAGAACCTTCCCATTGGCCGGCTCGATATAGCCGGAGAGGGTGTTGACGCCCGCGATAGTCCCACTTTTGGCCCGAACTCGACGCGCCAGCGGAGTCCCCTCGAAATGGGTCTTGAGCGAGCCTTTGCTGCCGGCCAGCGGGAGTCCGGGCACAAAGGTCGAATAGCGCGGGTGCGTGCGGATGTAGCGCAGCATTTGAGTAAAGGCGTGGGGACTAATCAAATTGCCCGCGGCCAGGCCCGAGCCATCCACCAGGGAAAACTCGGTGGAGTCGATCCGCACCGAGTCGATCAGGAAACGACGCTCGACCGCCAACCCCTCCTCCCATGACCCCGCCTTCCCGAACTGTTTCCCCAGCTGCTTGAGCAGCATCTCAGCGAAAAGGTTCTGGCTGGTATTGAGAATGGGAAAGATCCAGTCTCGCAGCGGCCGGGAGCTGACCTCCGCCAGCGGCGCGGCGGTTCGGACCCGGGCATAGAGGGCCGAATCGGTGGTCGAACGGGTGGTGCCGGTCACGGCAATGCCCGTCTCCAGCAACACCTGCCGCAGAGCTCGCGCGGTGTAAAGGTTGGGATCCGGCAGGGCGAACGACTCCTTGCCGGGCGGATGATCCACCGCCGCCCCACCTTCGGCCCAGATCTGCAGCGTGCCAGGTACGCGAAAGAAGCGATCCGGCAGATCGGTCACGCCGCCCGCGGGTGTGGTCACGGTCCGGTTTTCGAAGCTCACGTCGCCGAGGTCAGGCTGCATGGTGATCGTGACCGGCATGCCGGGAGACAGTCCGGGCTGCCAGGTGAAGTCCACGCTGTTGTCGTTGAAAGCGAGACCGCTGACCGGTGCGGCGTACCACCAGTTGAGATCGAAGAGCTCCCACTGGGAGCGCACCATGATCGGCTCGAAGTAGCTGCCGTCGCCTACCAGATCTCCATTGATCACCCGAATGCCTCTGGCTTTGACCGACTCGGCCAGCGTCCGCAGCCGCGTGTAGGAATCGCCATCGCATACACCTGCGGCGGTCGTGTCAGTGGCATAGCAGCGGCGGCTCATGGTCGGATCGCCCCGTCCGTAGAGGACGAGATCACCCTGCAACACGCCCTGTACTACCGGCCCGGCGCCGTAGAGGCTGGTCCGCACTTTCCAGTCGGGCGAAAACAGCGCCGAGGCGACGATGCTCACCACCAGCTTGGTATTGCTCGCGGGCGTAAAGAGTCGCCGCTCGTTGCGTCCGAAGATCAGGTGGCCACGATCGTCCATCAACGCCACGCCCCAGAGCTGCCGATCGAAGGGGGGCGCATCGAGCAAGGCGTCCAGGCGATGGGGGAGGCTCTGGGCGGTAAGGCGGTAGGGCGGAATGGCGGTAAAGGCAGCAAGGACGGTAAGGGCAGTAAAGACGGGACGTCCGAGTGCCTGCGCCGAGCGGCCGCCCTCGAGAACCTTACCGCCCTTACCGCCATTCCGCCTTACCGCCCTACCGCTTTCAATCATGCGCCACTCTCGGATCAACTCGGGCATAAAGAATATCCGTCACCAGGGTATCACGGGGAGGTCAGGCTTGTCTATCGCCGTGAGGACACATCGGCCGACACCGGGCCTGGAGAAGATCGTTTCGGACAGAATCGAGTCGGTGAGATAGCAGCCGAAGTCCAAGCCCAGCACCGTCAATACCGGCGAGAGCGCGCTGCCAAGGCGGGGGAGAGCACCACCTGTCCGTCTCCCAATCCGGTGGCCCGCGCTGTGCGAACGAAATGGCTCTGCAGCACGTCCTGCATGGCGCTGCGGGTCATCCGCGACAGGAACGCAACCGAGCGCATTTCCAGGGTGAGGGCAGGCAGCACCAGATGCGAAGGCCCTCCCGCGCCCGAGGCTGGCAGCCAGCGCAGGCCGACCGCGAAGACCAGGCTCAGGATCAGACCTACCAGTAGACCGGGAACGAGATGCCCAGGTAGACGCCGAACGTGGCGACTGATGCCCCACGATGGCCGCAGACAGGATCGCCGCTCCGTCCCGTCGCAAGGTAGCCGGAAACCGCTGGAGCAGATCGCGCAGGATGGATCGACGGGTGATGGAGCTGGTTCCCCAGTCTTCCGGAACCCCTCACCCAGGGAGCGCAAGCAGCGTTACGAGCCGTAGTTGGTGGATTGACATGGGGGCGTAAGGTGGTCAAACTACCGAGCTTAGAGCATCCCGTCAATCGTGCCGCGAACCCTGCCGGGCCGCGGCGTCCAGCCTTGGAGTGCCCATGAGGGGAGCCGCACTCGTTATGCTGGCGTTGCTGCTGACGGCAGGCGCTCTCCCAGCCCAGGAAAACGCCCGCGTGGTTCGCCAGGTCGCCTTCGAGGGCAATGAGGCGATCTCCGACGAAGTCCTCGCGACCGCCATCAGCACTACGCAGTCAAGCTGGTTTGCCCGCAGCTTCTTCTTCCGTTGGCTGGGTCTGGGCGAGAAGCGCTACTTCGACGAGCAGGAGTTCAGACGCGACGTCGTGCGTATCGTGGTGCTCTATCGTCGCAGCGGCTATCCCCACGTACAGGTCGATACCCTGGTCCGACGGACCCCGGAGAACGCCTTCGTCACCTTTCGAATCAAGGAGGGCGACCCGATTCGGGTGACGTCCTTCAGTGTAGTGGGCCTGGACTCGCTTCCCCAGCGACTCCGGCAGCTGACCTTGCAAGACGTTCCCCTGCAGCAGGGCGATCCTTTCAATCGGTATGAGATGCAGGCCACCGCCGATACCATCACTCGGCGACTGCGAGACCGCGGGTATCCCACGGCACGAGTCTATTCCAGCTTCGAAACCAACCTGAAGACCGAAACGGCCTCGGTTACGCTGGAGGTGGTGCCGGGAAATCGCGCCGTCATCGGCAAGGTCGCGGTGGTCGGTACCAAGCGGGTGGAACCTGATCTGGTGCGCAACCTCCTGGTCTCCCGCTCCGGGCGTCGGTACTCTCAGGACGAGCTGTTTCAGAGTCAGCGGAACCTGTACCAGTCCGACCTGTTTCGCTTCGCCACCGTGAACATCGACTCGGCTCAGTTTCAGCCGGGAGCCGATTCAGTGCCGCTTCTGGTGCAGGTCAACGAAAGCAAGCGGCGGCGGATCCGGAGCGCGATCGGCTACGGCACCGAAGACTGCTTTCGTGGCTCTGCAGGGTGGACCTCTCGCAACTTTCTCGGCAGCGGAGGCCGGATTCTCGACCTGACGAGCCGAGTCTCGAAGGTCGGCGTGGGCGAGCCGGTGGACTGGGGACTCCGCAACACCATCTGCACCGCCTCCAAGAACGACACCATCGGGTCCGCCAAGGTCAACTTTTCGCTGGGCGCGTCCATCCGGCGGCCGGCCTTTCTCTCGCCCAACAACACCATCTCGGTGTCGGTGTTTACCGAACGGCGGTCGGAGTTCCGAGTGTATCTCCGGCGGGAGACCGGTACCAGCATCACGCTTCGACGGGAGACGCCCCGGCGCCGGCTGCCTCTGTCACTGGCGTATACCCTCTCGTACGGGCACACCGAAGCGACCCAGGTGAGCTTCTGCGCCTCCTTTAACGCCTGCACGAAGGATGTCATTGATCTCCTCCAGCAAAACCGGGTGCTCGCCACTTTGACGGCCAACGCCAGCATCCCCCGAACCAACAACCCCATCGATCCGTCCCGCGGATCGCTCAAGTCACTCGAGCTCACCGTCAGCTCGCGGCTCCTGGGCTCGGCCTCGTTTGAGCAGTTCACTCGGCTGGTAGGCGAAGCGGCGTGGTATCGGCCGCTGGCCCGGGATGTGGTCTTGAGCTGGCGCATCCGGGGCGGAGCGATCTTTGCTCCGCGAGTCGACGTCGCCACCCAGTCGGGCAACTTCATTCCACCGGAACAGCGCTTCTATGCCGGCGGGCCCAACGACGTTCGAGGGTTCGACCGCAACGAGCTCGGCCCGGTGGTGTACGTGGTCTCTAAGGAGCACCTCGACAGCGTGGGAGTGGGCCGACTCGACCGGGACTCGGTGCAGGTGTCCGCGACCGGCGGAAACACATTGAGCGTGGGGAATGTGGAGCTCCGAGTCCCTTCGCCCATCTTCAGCTCCCGGATCCGCCTCGCCGCGTTCGTGGACGCCGGTGGAGTGTGGCAGCGGGGGACTGGCGGAACCGGCGCAGTTATCCGGGTGACGCCAGGGATCGGACTCCGGCTCAACACTCCGCTCGGGCCCGCCCGCCTCGACATCGCATACAATCCATATAAGCTGCAGTCGGGTCCGCTGTTTCAGTTCGATTCGACGGGTGCGCTAAAATTGGTGCAGGACTCCTACGTCCGCGGTCGTGGCAGCAAGTTCAACTACCACATCGCGGTGGGACAGCCGTTCTGATGCATCGGCGGATCGCGCGGTTCGTGTTCGTCTTCCTGCTCGGCACCCTGGCCATGGTGCTGGGAGTGGTGACGTCCATGACACTGACGCCGCCGGGTCGCGACCTCCTGGCGCGTACCGTCTCCAGGTTTCTCGATCAAATCGTGCTCGGCCAGGTGCAGGTGGGCGCGATCTCCGGCTCGTTCCTGTACGACCTCACCTTGGAAAATCTGGTCGTCCGCGACACCAGCGGGGCACTGCTCGGCGATCTGCCCCGGGTGCGCGTGAGCTACCGCTTGCCCATTCTGCTGGCCGGCCAGGTGGTGCTTTCGGGCGTCCAGCTCGATCGACCGGTGATCCAGCTGATCAAGCACCGCAACGGCCGCATGAACTACGAGGAGGTCTTCAGAATAGGAAAAGGGAAGCCGGGCGGCCGCTCGCCCCTGGTCGAATTCCACAATGTCCGGGTAAACAACGGCTCCCTCAGGATCGCGCTGCCCTGGAACCCGGATCGCTCGCTGACCACCCAGGAGGCCAGGGACTCCGCCTTTCGCGCCGAGCGGGCCAAGCCGGGCAGGGTGATCGAGGAGAGCTACGAGGGTAAGCGGCGGCTGATCGTGCTGTCGGATCTCACCACTCGGATCAACCGCCTCCGAATCGTCACTCCCGACCACCTGCCATTCACGGTAGATCTCGACTCTCTGGCTACCCGGGTAAACGATCCTGCCGTCACGCTCCGGCACGCAGTCGGGCGCCTGCGGCTTCGGGGCGACAGCGCAGTGGTGAGCCTCTCCCAAGGCGCCTTGCCGGACACTCGCTTCTCCGGCGGTGGCGCGATCACCTGGCCGCACGACACCATCCTGTTCGATTTCCAGATGAACGCGACCCACCTGAACCTGGAGGATTTCCGGTGGGTCTCCCCCAATTTCCCCTCGATGACCGGCCAGGCCGTCGTCACCGCGCGCTCGGAAACCGGAGCGCGCACCGCGTACGACATCCGCAACCTGCACCTGCGGGGCGGACCCCAGCGTATCGATGGCGACTTGGTCGCGCTCACCGATAAGAAGCGCGGCTTGGGCGTGCGCGACATGCGATTGACACTGCGCAATCTCGATCTCGATGTGGTAAGGGCCTATGTCGACAGCCTTCCATTTTACGGCACCATTACGGGCAACCTGGCCGGCACGGGTTACCTCGACGCGCTCGATGCCAACGTCGACTTCGCCTTTACCGACGCCCGCGTCGCGGGCGCGCCGGTGAGTACCATCGCAGGTGAGGGCGGGGTCGGTGCGACCCGGGACAGCGGTCTCACCTTCACCGGCTTTGCCGTACGCCGGTCCAATATCGACCTCCACACGGTTCGGCGAATCGCGCCCGCAGTCATTCTGGAGGGGCGGCTTTCAGCGGTAGGGACCCTCAACGGGCCGCTCAAGAACGTCACCTTCGACGGCGTGGCTCAGCATCAGGACGAGGATCGTCCCGCGAGCCGCGCGACCGGCCGAGTGCATCTGGATACCCGGTTCGACTCGCTCGGGCTGGCGACCGACGTGAATTTTGACCCGCTCTCCTTCGACGGGATCCGGCGCGCCTTCCCCTCACTTCGCACCCGGGGTGAGGTCCGCGGCCGATTTCAGAGCGAAGGGAAGCTGTCGCATCTGATGGTCGACGCCTCGCTCACTGGCGAGATCGGCTCGTTCACCGCGCGAGGGGCGGTCACTCTTACGCCGCCCAAGTGGGGTGCCGACCGGCTGCTACTCCGGTTCTCCCGACTGGACCTCGCGGCACTCACCGGGCGCAGGCTGCGCACCTCGTTGGATGGTGAGATGCTGACCACGGGCAGCATCGACACCCTTCGCGCTCCCGAGGGAGAGCTGCAGCTCAGGCTGGCGCGAAGCCGAGTTCGCGAATGGGAGCTAGACAGTGGGTTTGCCCGAGCGGGGATTCATGATAGCGTGATCCGAGTGGATACCGCGTATGCCGGGTGGAAGGGAGCCCGCGCCGTCGGCTCCGGCTCGCTGGGATGGCGGGCACCTCACACCGGCAACATGAGGGTCTCCCTGGTGGCCGACAGCTTGATCGGGTTCGACTCTCTTCTTCTCGCCGTCACTGGACAGAAGCATAGCTCCCCGGACTCGAAACCGCTGGGCGGCACCGCGCAGAGCGACATGCAGGTCGCCGGCAGTCTGGATTCGCTCGTGGCGCAAGGGCAGCTCGCCATCAACCGGCTCGAGTGGCAGCAGATCCGCTCGCCCCGTATCACCGGGACGTTCCACTGGATCGGGGGCCATCGGCCGCAAGTCACCGCGGCGGTGAGCTCGGATTCGATCACGCTGCAGCACTGGGTATTCCACCGGACCGCCGGCGAGGTGCAAGGCTTCGCGGATTCACTCAGGTGGGCCGCGGGAAGCAGTCTGGGCAGCTCGGTCAGGGTGGATGGATTGGGCCAATGGTACGAACGAGGAGACTCCTTGGTGCTGGGCTTGGATAGTCTGCTCGCAATACTGCCGGCCCACCGCTACCGGCTTGCCAATCCGGCTTCGGTCGCATTCCACGATTCCACCGAAACCATCCGCGATCTGACGCTTCAGGCCACCGACGGGTCCGGTGTCCTGCGGGTCTCGGGAACAGTGCCGGCCAAGCGGCCGGGCGCGCTCGCGATCGACATCGTGGGACTCGACCTGCACGATCTCTACGGCATTGTCCAACGGGACACGCTTGGCATCGCCGGCGATATTGGCCTCGATCTGAAGGTGGCGGGCACCGCTACCGCTCCGACCTTACAGGGACGCGCCAAACTGGCGGACGCTCGGTTCGGCGATTTCCAGGCGCCGTTCATCGAGGGTGTGGTCAACTACGAGGGCCATCGGCTCGAGGCGAAGCTCGATCTCTGGCGCACCGGTGAGGACATTCTCCAGGTAGAGGGGCACCTCCCGATGGACCTCGCCCTGAGCGGTGCGGGGAAGCGGCTCCTCGATGGCGCCCTCACGGTGCGAGTGCATACCGACAGTGTCGATCTTGGCCTGCTCGAGGCGCTCACGCCGGCGGTGACCCGGGTAGACGGGATCCTGGTGGCCGACGTTGAGATCGCCGGCACCTGGAAGACTCCCCGGCTCGCCGGCAGCCTTGCGGTGCGCAACGGCAGCATGTCCCTGCCCGGACTGGGGGTGCGGTTTGGCAGCGTGAAAGGCAGTGCCGCGCTCCAGGGTGACTCGGTGCTGCTGCGAGACGTGCGGCTCACCAGCGGAGGTGGCGACCTGGACGTCACCGGATCGATCTGGCTCGAGGATCTCTCCCGGCCCGTGCTGGACCTGGGCTTCCGGGCGGCGCAGTTCCGAGCTATCGACGTGCGCAACTTCCTGAGTCTCACGGCGACCGGTGATCTGCGGCTTCAGGGCCCGGTGTTTCAGTCCACTCTCACGGGGAATCTCACCGCCAACCACGGCGTGCTGTACTTTGCCGACCTGGTCAACAAGCGCATCATCGACCTGGAGGATCCCTCGATCGCCGATCTGGTGGACACGACGCTCATTCGAAAAGAGAAGCTGGGGAACAAGTTTCAGAACCGCTTTCTGGACTCCCTTCGGATCAAAGACCTGCGCCTCGCCATGGGCTCCGACGACTGGCTCCGCTCGGGTGAGGCCAATATCCAACTCGAGGGCAGTATCCGGGTGAGCAAGGCGGAACAGGAGTACGCCCCAACCGGCTCGCTCAGCGCCCCGCGGGGCACCTACACTCTCAAGATCGGTCCGGTGACTCGCGACTTCACCGTGACCAAGGGCGAGGTGCAGTACATCGGCAACCTCAACGCCAACCTTAATATCGAGGCACGCCACACGGTACGAGGGGTCCAGGGTGAGGAGATCCCCGTCATCGCCGAAATCACCGGAACCCTGTACACACCCAAGCTCACCCTGGAGAGCCCCATCCGTCCGCCCATTTCGGAGACCGATCTGATCTCTTACCTCATCACCGGCTATCCGGCAAACGAGGCCACGCTGGTCGGGCAGGGTAATGCGCTCGCGACCGGGCTCTCCTACTTTTCCAGCGCGCTCTCCAGCGAGCTGGAACGGGCGCTGATTCAGGACCTCGGCGTCCCCATCGATCTGATCGAGATCCGCCCCGGTGTCTCCTCCAGTCCCACGGGAGGCGGCTCATATACGCAGCTCGCGGCCGGGTGGCAGATCGGGAAGAAGACCTTCCTCACCTTCAACGCCGGCTTCTGTCCCGATCTCAGCCAGCTGAGCCATCGGAATCTCGGCGCGAGCCTGGAGTTCCGCTTCAGTCATGAGTGGAAGCTGCAGAGCAACCTCGAGCCGTCCTTCCAATCCTGTAATGGTGTTGCCCGGGTGACGAACCTCACCACCTTCAATCCCTACCAGGTCGGATTCGATATCCTCTGGGAACGGGAGTTCTGACGTG
>UEXR01000552.1_pt1 | contig 22046 bp, 17 predicted proteins | sample 4301101 | NCBI WGS metagenome assembly UEXR01 (sample SAMEA4773180, study PRJEB27434) | metagenome | biome: 2259; feature: agricultural soil; material: soil | place: USA | collected 2014-09 | depth 0.25 m
GCCCAGGTGCGATAGGCGAGCAGCAGCAACCAAACAACTCCGTAGTGCGGTTTGATCGCGAAGGCGAGCCCTGCAGCCAAACCCAGCAGGTAGGCGAACCCTTTCCTCATGGCTACGTCTTGGCATCGTAACGTGGTCGAGGCTACCAGAGGCAAGCTCAGTGCGAGCGCGATGTGCTCCCGCTGGCCGAAGATCCCCCCAACCAGGGGAAGCAGCACGAACAGCACGGCCAGTGCCGCGCAAGCGGCTCCAACCGAGCCGAAACCTGGAAGCCGCCGAACAAGCGACCAGCAAATCGTAACCGAACCGGTCACGAGCAGCAGCATTCCCAGCCGAAACACCAAGGTCGAGGGAATCTGGAGTGCATGACTCAGGTAGGCCGCCGGCAGGTTGAGCCATACGATCAGCGGCGGGTTGATCTCCAGGATGTCCACGTACAGCAACTCACCCCGAAGCAGCCGCCGGGCAGAGTAGACTAACCAGGCTGCATCGGCATTGAGGGGAGCGCGGAACTCGCCGACCGTGCTCAGGATCGCCAGACCGAGACCAAGCAGGAGAATGATGCGGAGCGCAGTCGTCTGGCTCATGCGGAGGAGGAATCCGGACCAAAGCGAATGGAATAGAGAGTAGTTCCCGCCACCTCCGAGCGGGACTCGATGCGCCCCCCCATTCGCTCGATGGCCCGCAGGAGATCCACCACTTCCTGTCCTGGAGAATCGGAGGTGAAGACCGCCCACACCCTCCTGCCCTTCGCACGCAAACGGGCAGCCTCGGCAGCAGCCCATCCAGGGTCCGCCTTGGCCTGCCAATCGGGGCCCTGATCGGGCTCCGGCGGAAGCCATGCCCGCCTTTGCACTCCGCTCGCCGTGCCGAACAGCTCCTCGCGGCCGCGATAGCGGTAGATCAGGCTATCACCCTCCCCGACGCGGCGGGGACCCCGGGGTGGAGCGTTGCTGAACGAAGGACCCGCCGGAGACGCGATCCGAGCGATCCAACTGAGCCGAGCCCGGTCCGGCTGCGACCAGTCGGTGCTGTAGAACGCCCACGGGCCGATGGCTCGATGGAAGATGTAGACCGATTCGCCGGGTTGGCGACGCTGCTCGAGCTGCCGAACGATGAAGGGCATGCCTTGAGCAGTGCCGGGAGCTTCCAGCGCCCACGCGATTCCCACCATGATCGAGGGCACGAAGACCACGAACTCAACCCAGCCAGCACGGACCGAAGGAACCCTACGGCTCAACCACCGGGCCCCCTCCCCAATGCCAGCAGCGGCAGCAAGGATGAGCAGCGGCGCGGCAAAGGCGGCAAGTTGCATCGCTATGGGATACCGTCCCAGCGCCGATGCTCCGAGTAACGCGACCAACGGGGCCAAGAGCAGCAGGGTGATGGGGAGCCCGTGGCGTCGCCCAATGGACACCGCTCCGGCAACGCAGGCAAAGCCCAGGACTAGGGTCAGGCCGGTCCACACCATCCAGTAGCTCACCGGCCAGAGGGTTTCCTGAACGCCAGCCATCCACCTGGTCAGGAATCGCGGGCCGGGGTTCAGCATCGCGGCGCCCCAGTAGTGCAGCATGTAGGGGTCGGTGGCAATCTGTCGGTAAGACACCTGATACAAGATGACGAATAGGTCGACCCAGACCATGGCCGTCGCCGCCAGGCGCAGCGTGACGACCGGAAGCGTTCCGGTCCGGAGTCGCCAGGCGAGGGCGACCATGACGGCGATCAGGACGAAGGCCGCAGGCGTGGAAGCTAGGAGCGCGACCGTGCCGAGGCCGGCAAGCCCGACCCAGGCGACCCGGTTGGTGACATCGCGCAGCACACTCAATGCGCTGGCCATCACCAGCATGCACATGAGGACATCGAGCGCGTAGGGGGTCACCAGGGCGGAGGAGTCGATCAGAAAGGGGGAGGTGGCCGCGAGTCCCAGGGCCAGGAGGCCGTCGCCTTCGCTCATGATTTGGCTGGCGACCGCCCAGAGCAGGAGCAGCGTCAGGCAGCCGGCGACAAATGGCAGCACCCGGAGCGCAGCTTGGTCGACCCCGTTGAGCTGGACCGCGAGCCGCTCAGCCCAGAGAAACGGGACGGGAGCCGTCTGGGCATAGCTCAGGGGTTGGAGCAGCCCGGTGTAGCTCCGGCTGGCCACATTGAGCGTGAGCAACAGCTCCTCACCGACCAGGCCGCCCCGCTTGAAGACGGCGATCAGTCGAAGCGCAATGCTGAAGCTGATGAGGAGAACCGCGAGCGTGCGGGTCCGGGGATTGGGGCCCGAGCCGCCCGGGGAGGTCAACCTTGCGGCGGAACCGGCAGCGCGGCCGCCATCTCGGAGTAGGGAGTGACCCGGGGCTGGTCGTACTCACCCCGAACGCAGTTGGTGCGGATCGCGAGGACATCCGCCGCCATTCGGATCGAGTCCCGCACCACGTGGACCTTCGATCCGGGCTGGTGCACCCAGTTGATGGGTACCTCGGCGATCCTATAGCCGCGTCGTTGGGCCATCAGCAGGACCTCTACGTCGAAGCTGAATCCGGACATGCGCATGCGAGAGAAGAGATCGTGTGCGACCGCGCCCCGGAACAGCTTGAAACCGCACTGGGTGTCGCGCACACCCTTGACCGCCAACATTTCCACCAGCCGGTGGAAGGTCCGGCCCATCACGTGCCGGTACCAGCGCCGCTCCACGTGAACCCCGGCATTGCGGGGTACGGCCCGCGACCCCACAGCAACATCATGACCTGTGGCGAGCGCATGCTCCAGACGCTCCAGCTCGGCAATCGGAGTAGCGCCGTCGGCGTCGGCAAGAAGAACCGAGTTGCCGACCGCATTCACCACCCCGGTCCGAACCGCGTAGCCCTTCCCATGGTTCTGAGCGAGCCGAATCAGCCTAAGCTCGGGCCATATCCGGCCCAGGCGTCCCACCACGCCACTGGTGTGGTCCCGGCTGCCATCATCCACCACCAGGATCTCAGCAGAAAGGCCGCGCTGACGGAAGTAGGCTAGCGCCTCGAGGAGCATCCGCTCGATGCGGCGCTCTTCGTCGTAGGCCGGGACGACCACGGAGATTGCGGGATGATCTGTCATACAGGAGACCGCGAAAGGGGGCAACTCGCGTGCCTGCTTGAGGCTGGCGGTAAATGAAGCGCAACAATACCGAATTCGCCAGTCTCAGCTGAGCTGTGGCCCTGACGCCACATCATAGCCGGCCTATTGGGCACCTGGGGCGACTGCCGCACAAGATCGCTCCGAAACCTGCACGACTCCCTGGTATAGAATCAAGGAATCGGCCGCGGTTCTGGTTGAGCCTCCCCCTGACACTCGAAGGTACTGCTCACCGGTCGCGGCGACACCCGCCAAGGTGCCGCCGACCCGCTTGGCGAGGTCGAGACGCTCGCGCTCCGTCAGCGTCGGGCTGAACGTCACCAGGAGCAGGCTTGCGGCAGGGGCATCTGGCGGAGGAGGATGGCACGCCGCGTTGAAAGCCGAATCGATGGCGGGCTTGGGCGGAGCAGCCGGCGCTGGGGGAGGCTCCGGGGTGCCGACGCTGTCCGGCTTCGGTCGGGTCGAGTCTGCGCCCATGCTCGCGACCGAATCGCCAGTGGGCCGCCGGGTAGCCCCCAAGGTGTCGGACCGCACCGTAGTGTCAGCACCCGCTTGAGCTTGTGCCGGCCCAGCGACTGCCACAACCACCAATGCCAACAGCAATACGACCACAGGTGTGAGCCCTGGTTTCCGAAATCTCATACCAACCTTCCCCGCTCTCAACATCACGACCTCATCTGCAAGATAAGTTGACTCTCATGTCCCGACGTTCGTCGCGCCCGGGAGCTACCTCGCAAAGAGATACAGGTCGGTCCTGCCCAGAGACCTATGAGAAATGAGACGGCCTCCCGAACGCGCCGCTCCCTGGAGAAGCTCTCGACCTTCGCTCAAGCCATTGTGAGTGGTATTTCCGAGCAGCAGCCAGAGTCTTGGCCCTGCGACCCGAGCCATGCGCCAGGTTTCGTTCTCGGACCATCCGGCATCGGGCGATCGCGGCCGGTATCCCAGCATGGGGCGAAACTGGATTCCTGTGGCCGTTCCGAGGAGAATCGCCCGCCCATCCATGCGGTAGGTTAGATCACCACCCTCTCCCATCGGCCGGGCCCCACGGCTAGGGCCGTTTTCATGGGCCAGTCCGCCCGGCCCTGAAACGGTAACGGCCCAGCGCAACAGGGAGCTGTCGGGGGCATTCCAGTCGGTGCTGTAAAAAAGCCAGGCCGGGATGACCCGATGGAAGACGTACACTGCGTCGCCCGGCTGCCAGCGCCCTCGAAGTTCCTCGACCAAGGGGCGCACCTGCTCATCCTGCTCATTGAGCAGTTGCCAGGCGAGCGTGATCGTGATACTGGGGAGGAGAAGCAGGGCCACCACCCACCGGGCACGCAGTTTCGGGAGCAGAGTCGCTACAGTCTCTCCGACTCCGACCAGGCCCACGGCAGCAAGCAGGATGAGCAGGGGTGCGGTGAACAACACCAGGCGCAGCACCACCGGGTAGCGCCCCAGAAGAGAAGCGCCAAACGCGCCCATTGCGGGAGCTGCCAGGAGAATGGCGAGCGGCAGCTGGTCGCGGCGGAACAGGCGCCAGACCCCGACCGCGAGGAGAGCAATGGTGAACAGGCTGATTCCCAGCACTGCAGCGCCCGAATCGACTCCCCAGAGCATCTCCTGAACCGCAAGGCGCGACTTTGCCACCAGGTTGGCAGTTCCCGGCAAGAGCATCGCGCCCTTCCAGAACTGCCGCATGTAATCTCCGGAAGCGGCAGAGCGATAGAACCAGAGATAGGTAAGCCCGTAAAGGATGGCCCACACACCTGTGATTATGCCGACTCGTCCGAGTTGTCCGATCCGACGACGCCGAATTGCCTCGAACGCGAGCGCGATTGCGACCGCGCCACACCCAAAGGGAGCCGTGAGGGAAAACAGCACGGTGGCCAGACCAACGAGTGTCAGCTTGGCCCAGCCGGTGCGGCTCTCGAATCGCTCCAGCAGTTGAGCCGCCGTGAGCACCAGAGCGACCGCAAACCAGGCGTCTACCATGTACGGTTTCACTTCTGCGGAATACCGGATCAACGGCTGAGAGACAGCGACCAAGGCCGCCGCAGCGATCGCTTCCCCAGGGCGTAACAACCGCCGGGCCCCCAAGGCAGTCAGGAGACAGACTCCAATACCTGCGATCAGTGGGAACGCCCGCAGCGCAGGTTCATTGGGGCCAAATGTGGTAACCGCCAGGCGCTCGATCCAAAGAAACGGGATCGGTGCGACCTGGCCGTAGTCCAAGGGGTGGAGGAGGCCAAGGAATGAGCGCGACGCAATGCTCAGCGCGAGCATCGCCTCATCACCCCACAGCGAATAATTTCGCAGGTATTGCAGGAGTCGGAGCAGCGCACCGAGCCCAACGAGAAAGACCAGGCCAGCAGCGATCGCGGCGTCGCCCCCTGCCACGGCTCGGGCGGGGTCGCTGTACGGAGCCGCCGTCTCCGGCTCAGTCTGCTTTCTTGATCTCGATTGGGCCTGCAGCGCTGTCTCGTGCGGCATTGGGCGAAAAGATGTTGTACCGGAGAACGTGTCCGATAGCCGCCACCCCATCCCGCCAGGTGATCTTCTTCCCTTCGGCGTAGGTCCGGCCCGAGTAGGAGATGGCCACCTCCCAGATACGGGCCCGCGCCTGAGCTAACCGGGCAGTGAGCTCAGGCTCGAAGCCGAACCGGTCGCTGGTGAGCACCAGCGACTTGAGTAGTGGCGCCCGCACCATTTTGTAGCAGGTCTCCATGTCGGTGAGGTTCAGATTGGAGAACATGTTGGAAAGCACCGTCAGCAGGTTGTTCCCCAGGGCGTGCCAGAAGTAGAGCACCCGGTGGTCTCCGCCGAGAAAGCGCGAGCCGAATACGGCGTCGGCCTCCCCCCGGGCAATCGGGTCGAGCAACCGGATCAGGTCCCGAGGATCATATTCCAGGTCTGCATCCTGTATGACGATGACGTGACCGCGGGCATGAGCGATTCCCGTTCGAATGGCCGCACCCTTGCCCCGGTTTTCCGGGTGATGAATCACAACATCGATCTTGCCCGCGGAGTAGAGTCGCTCGATTGCCTCCCTGGTGCCGTCAGCGGACCCGTCGTTAACAACCACGATCTCGGTATCCAATGGGACCGCCCTGACCCGATCGACCACTGCGGCAATCGTGCCCGCCTCGTTGTACGCGGCGATGATGACGGAGACCTTGAGCGGCTCACTCATCGCGAACACCGACCGCGATCAGCGATTGCCCGAAGGGTCGGGGGACCATGTCCTCCAGGCGCAATACGGGCACCAGGGAGTTGAAGAGGCGAAGCTCGCGCAGAGGGATCTGGGGTATCTGGCGGATACGTGCATAATACCACCACCCCAACACCCCGAGCATGTTGAAAAAGAAGAGCGTCTGCAGCCGCAATCCGCCCGCGATCATCAGCCGGGCCAGGGAGTCGCGAGTATAGCGTCGGGCATGGCCCAGCTCCCGATCCAGAGAGCCGTATAGCACCGGCAAAGCCGGCACCAGGATCACCGCACGACCGCCCCGAGGAAGCATCTGGGCTACGGACCGGACCGCACCGACATCGTCAGCGATGTGCTCGATAACGTTGAGCGCGACGACCGTATCTACCCGGTAGTGTCCCAAGCGCGCCGCCACCGCGGCATCCGGTAGGGTGAGAGCCTCGACCGCGACTGCCGGATCGCGCTGATATTTTCGCGCGAGCAGGCCACGGTAGAATGGATCCGTGTCGGTGAGCAGGAGGAGCTCCGGATCCCGCTGTCGGAGGAGTCCGGACATGTTCCCGATGCCCGAGCCAATTTCACAGATCCGGCGCCCGAGATAGGAGGAGATCCGGCGAAATTGCCAAGCGTTGTACCGGGGGGCGGCCCGGAGAATCTCCAGGGTCTCGGCGCCAGCAGGGTCGCGCGGCGCGAGCTCCCGGTCAGGAAGGAACGACGAGGTCACGTATTCATATCTCGATGGGCGCGCGGATGACGGCCAAGAATGCCGTGGGAGTTCATGGCGCACCTGGGGAGGGCAACTCTCATGCCTTCCGGATGAGACCCCGAGAGGCGCATGGCCCGAAGTTGAGGAGATTACCGCTGAACACTCCGAAGGCCCCCCACACAGGTTGTGGGAATTGCGCCACAAACATATCGACCGGATGCCAAAGGGTAGCGCCTGCCACAGCTCGTGGTACAAAGGTCCGGAGGGCGAAACTCAAACTTATTAGGGGGCTTGGTGTTCGCAATTGCAGTGGGGGCGCATGCCAGCCACACCTTTCGCCAAGTCGAACCTCCGGGTATGATGGGGAACCCTTCTGATTGAACCACTGGGTCCTCAAGATCGCTCACTGGAAGGAGTAGCCGATGACCTCACCTACGCCGAGGCCCTGGCCGTTCATTCCCACCTTGCGACTAGCCGCGCTCGCCCTGATCATCGCGATCGCTTCACTGCTGTTCGAGGGCTGGGTTGGTGATGTCCTTATGGTCGTCGCAATCGTGCTGGCGCTCTGGGGCGTCGCCGGATACATCAGGGCCTGGCGCAGGCGGTCGCAATTGATCGGCTGAGGGGATTCGCTGGTAGACATCGTGGACCCCGACACGACGAAGCAGTCGGTAACAACTCAGCATATCCCCGATCCGCGGATCCATGGCGAAGTAGGAGCGCAGATCGAGACGGGCAAAGGCGGTCGCGCTGCTGTCTCGGGACGGGGCCAGTGTGATGAGGAGCGTCGGTGGGTGCCTGCGCAGGTCTGTGGCCATCGCGGAATCTACGAAGCGTTCGGCCTCGGGTCGCTGTCCCCACGGCCTAAAGCGAGGAGGTCGCTTCTGCAACATTTCATCCCAATAGAGCGCCGGCACCAGCCACATGCTGGGGAAGCGTGAGGCCCACTTTGCTCCCACCGATGGCACCAACGGAAATCCGGAGTGGATGTTGAAGGACCAGATCATCACCGGTTGCCCGACCGCTCGTTGAGCCACCAGGGTCTCGAGCTCGCGATAGGCCGGATACCGCGTGACCCTTTCGTCGTAGGGGTCGACGATCACCCTCATGAGATACGTAAGGCTCGAGCCGATCACGAACAAAACCGCCGCCACTGACACGTAGGCAAATACCCGGGTGACCACCGCCAGCCTCGCCGTCCTCACCCGCGTCAGCAACAGCCCCAGGAGCACCAGCGACATCGCAACACTAGGATAGAAGTGGTACCACCAGCCCTTTCGCTGCAGGGCGGCGGCCGCCAGCAGAGCTGCGCTTCCGATCGTCAGCCCTTCGGTCAGCGGGTCGGCGAGCCCGACTCGCTTGAATGCGACGAAGGCGAGGAGCGCCGCCAGACAAACGGCGGAGCCTTCACCGATCGCGAGCGCAGCGAGCGGAGAGACGCTCATGTAGCGGCTGTAGGCCGGGCCCAGCAAGCGCACCAGCCGGAAGTAGTCCGGGGTGACCAGCCAGACCACGAGCACGTAGGCAGCGATGGTCGCGCCGACGGCCAGCGACTCCGGTTTGAGAAAACGCCCGGGAGGCCGCTTCAGCACCAACCACAGCTCCACCGCTGCCCAGAGCAGCACGAAGTAGGGTTTTAGCGCGAATCCGACTCCGGCCAGGAACCCGATGAGCACCGCGAACTTGCCTTGACGTTGCGCTCCGGCCCAGGTGCAGGCAGACAGCAAGTAGGGGATCGCGAGCGCAAGCATGACGTGCTCCCGCTGGCCGAAAGCCTCACCGGGGACTGCGAAAAGGGCAAAGATCAGCAGCCAATTCACCAGTGCTGGTGACGGCGCTCCCGAGCCACGGCAAAGAAGCCGAAGGCTGCCTTGACTCAGAGACAGCGAAAGGGTGAGGATCGCAAACACGAAAATCCGATAGGCGGTGATGTCGGAAACGTGCAGCCAGCGGGAGACCAGCACGGCCGGAACGTCGATGACGAAGACCATGGGAGGGTTGACCTCGACCACATCGACATAGAGCCGGGCGCCATCGAGGATCCGGTTGGTGCCGTATAGGTAAAAGGAGACGTCCGCGCTGGGGACGGCCCGCATCTCGGCAGCCATGCTCACCAGGATGGTGAGAGCCGCCAGGCCGGCAAGCAGGCGGTTCACTGTCTTGGAGATGGCTGGTTACTGAGCCGCACGATACAGGACTTCTCGCGAGCCGATGAACTGCTCGAACTCCCGCGCGGGCACCGCGGCCGAGAGACTCCGGGAGGAAAGGACGTAAAAGACGAACACCGTGGCCAAGGTGAGAGTTTGCAACGCGGCGAGAATGGCAAAGGCCATGGCTGCGGTCGCCCAGCCGGGTATGGCGTAGGGCGTGCCGAATCGTATCAACACGACGACGCCCGATCCCAGGATCGACAGCGCGAACAACGCCAGGCAGGCGAGCAGGGCACGGGTTCCGATCTCCTCGCTGAAGACCGAGAATGCGCGAAGCCCGTGGGTCGTGAGGGACACCAGGTTCATCTGGGAGGTGCCTGCGATCCGTGACCCCCGGGTACAGGGAACCGTGCTGTAGGGCAATCGCGCCTTGACCACCGCGGCGGCATAATGGTTCCAGAGATCGGAAACCAGCACCAGGGAACGAACCAGAGGCATCGGGACCAGGCTGAAGTTGCCGAATCGGACCGGAATGCCGGTCAGCGCCCGATGGGACTGGCGAAAGAGCCAATACATCAGCTTGAACCACCAACCCTCGGTGCGCTTGGTCCGGCCGGCAAAGACCACCGCCCTGCCATCGCTCTGCCGCAATGCGGCATACAGTTTCTCCAGGTCCTCGGGCTGGTCTTCCCCATCGGAGTCCAGTACCAGAACGGCGTCGTACCCTTCGAGCGTGCTCACCAGCCCCATCCCTACGGCAATCGCCCTTTGATGACCGAGATTGCGGAGCAGACGAACAGCCCAGACACTTCGAATGGCAGAGTAGGAGAGATTTGCCAGCCCTGAAGGACGCGCCAGCGGGGACGCGTCGTCAATCAGAAAGACGTCGGCGGCTCCGCGGATCGAGCTCAGTGCCTGATCGAGTCGAGCAAGCAGCTGGGGAACGCAGGCCCAGTCATTGAAGACCGGTGAAATGATCGCTAACCGGGGCCGGTCCACCCCGTTCGTCCTGGACGAACCGGCGAAGGAGGACGACAGCTCGGAGTCGGAGATAGAAGCTATGGTATTGGTGGCTTGCGGGTTGGCTAGCGCTGAACCTCAGTAACGCGACCGTTCTCGATCGTCAGCTTCATGTCATGATAGACCCACTGCTCTTTTCCGTCACGCCGTAGAACGGTCTCTGGCATGCCCACCGCAGCCCGGACCTGGTCCACCGTGAAACCGGTGCGCACCTGGCCGCACGCCACCGATGCAAGCACCTGATCATCCCAGCCGCCGTACCGCTTCAACAGTGCCCGCACCTTGTCAGCGCCTACGGGGGTACAGGTTTGACGCCCATCCGCCCCAGCCTCGGACTGAGACATTTTGGAGATCCGCTCGACGCGCTGGGGCACCGTGCCAGAGAAAACGCGGTCCATGACCCCTGGCGAGCCAGGTTGACCAGGACTGGGCTCAACCGGCGGCTCATCCATTGGGCCCTGACCGGAGAACGAAAGCTGCGGAATCACATTGGACCAGCGGAAGATTCCGGTGAAGGAGGCCACCCCGATGAGGAGAACCGCTGCAAGAATCAACTGAAGGAACACACTGCCGGCCACACTGTGTCCGCACCAGGGACAGGTAGTGGTGTGCGGATTAATCTGCCCGCCACAGCCCGGACAGCGACTCAGCGCCACGATGGACCTCTTGCCGGGATTCCTGATATCCAGTTGATATCTGAAAGATATCCTGGTGGCCCAAACTCGCCACAAGAGCCCATAGCCAATGCCACGCTTCCCCTCCGTACCCCACCCGGGACTCACCGCCGCCGTGCTGGCTGGCACAGTCTGGGCCATGTACGTGTGGGAGGGCCACGCGCCCCCGGCCTTCCACAGTGATTTCGATCCCTTGCACGTGGCAGCTCGCGCCGTGCTCCAGGGTCAGGACCCCTATGCCGCGGTCAGGGCAGCGCCGGACCTGCTCTACCCCCTCTACTACCCGCTCACCGCGCCAGTGCTGATCGCCCCGCTCGGGGCACTCTCAGCCCGCCTCGCGGTCACCTTGTTCGCCGGGTTCGGCGCCGCTCTGCTGGCGTACGGTCTGGCTCGCGAACCCTGGCGGCTTTGGATCCTACTGTCCGCCCCAGTCTACCATGCGGTCCACGTTGGTCAGTGGTCGCCTTGGGTTGCGGCTGGGGCCTGGCTCCCCTGGGCCGGGCTGGTCTGGGCCGCGAAGCCCAGCGTCGGGCTGGCTTACTTTGTCGCCTGGCCCTCCAGGCCAGCCGCGATCGGCTGCGCCCTGCTCACGCTCCTCGCCTTCCTTGTCTGGCCGGGCTGGGTCCCGGCCTGGCTCAGTACCATCCGCGGGGCCCCTTACTACGTCGCCCCCGTGTTCCGGCCCCTTGGATTTCTCGGACTGCTCGCCTGGCTTCGCTGGCGCCGGCCGGAAGCACGGTGGCTCGGAATGCTCACCCTCATTCCGCACACTGACTCAGTGCAGGAGATGCTTCCGCTCTTGTTCGTCGCTCAGACCGGCATTGAGCTAGCCGTCCTGATCGGCCTCGGCTGGGTTGCCTATCTGCTGATTCTGTTCACTGTCCCGTGGAATAATCGGGATGTCCCCGGGATGCTGGAAGCGCACTGGCCATTCGTCTTCGGGCTGCTCTACCTGCCCGCTCTCGTGCTCATCCTCAGGCGCCCCACAGCCGCTGCTCCTGCCAGAACGGAAGCACCACGCTGACCGCTGTCAGGCTCGCGACGAGTAGCTTGGACACAGGAAAACCAAGGCGGGAGACCTGAGGGGCGGTCTCACGCGGGCGAGCGCTGGTGGCACACCCACCCGCCTTCGGCGGGTACCCGCCTCCGCGCACTGCAGTGCCCGCCGGCTGGACCGCCCTGCTACCACATCCTAGGTGGTGTGGCGTGCACTGGTGCGCGCTCTGGGAGCAGTGCCACCAGCGCTCGCCGCTGCCAAAGCGCCCTGACGCCGACGCCTAGTCCTCTGCGGCCCACAGCCGCCGCTCCTGCCAGAACGGAAGCACCACGCTGACCGCTGTCAGGCCCGCGACGACGAGGGTTGGAGACAGGAAAACAAAGGCGGCAGACCTGAGCGCCCAAAGCCAGGTCAGCGTCAGAGCCGCCCCGATGCCCACGGCGCTCCATCGTCTTCCGCTCGGGGCCGACCGCGGCGGCATGAGGCCCGCCTGAAGGGCCAGAGCGAAGGGTACCGCGATGACCAGGTCAACCAGGTAGTGTTCGCCGAGGCCCAGGGTGGCGATGGTCGTGCCCACGAGAAAGGACCCGGTGAACAGCAGAAGCCAGAGGTGGAGGCGACGGAGGTTCCACCACACGAGCAAAGCGGAGGCGAGGTGCAGTGACGGGACCCCGTTCCGCTCGATTTCGGAATCGAGCGGCAGGAGACGCAGGTCACCCGGAACCAGATGCGGAGGCGAGAAGGGGAAGCTGGGGAACACGAAACGCGGGCCGGCCACGGGGACCGTCAAATACCCGGCGACCGCGAGCAGACTCGCGGTGAACAACAGCACCACCGCTCGCAGCGACCGATGGGGGTCGGACCCGCGACGGAGATAGGCATAGAGCAGGCCCAGGGCAAACGGCAGCGCGGCGTAGACCTGGTCGAACAGCTTACCCAGCGCCGGCCATTGGAGGAACGCTCGGCCGAGCACGAAGCTCAGCTGTCCGCCGAGTCGCTGGTCGACGCCAAAGGCGTACAGGTCGTAGCTGTCCGCATAGGCGTCCTTGAGGGCCCGGCGGATCAGAAGCGCCTCCGCGACGACGAGAGGAAACAGGGTCACGGCCGCCGCCGTCTCCATGGCTTCTCGCAGTCGGGCTGGGTCAACCCAGGCCAGGCGTATGCCGGCAGCTGCGATACCCGCCAGCCCGAGCACATATCCGATCCCCTGGGGGGACCACAGGTGTTCCCGACCCCAACTGCAAAGCCCGATCGCAAATATTGCCAGCACCAGCACCAGCTTATCCCGTCGCGTGGTTCCCTGGGCCAGGTAGATCGCGAACGACCCAAACAGCGCATACTCCAGGTACAGGAGCCTCAGCCATCCGTTGGCCGCTATGATGACCGCGAATGCCGGGAGCAGGATCGCCAGTGCGTAGCGCGCGGCCTTCACCCCGACTCACCGATGTCTTTCCTTCGTTTTCTTCTCAGGAATCCCAACCAAAGGACACCGGTCAGCAGGCTCAGGCCGATGCCTGCGAAATACGGTAGGGTCAGCTTCTCTTGAATGGTGACCGTGTGTCGGCCAGGCGGCGCGGTGAATGCAACCAGTCCCAAGCTGTCTCGCAAGGCAACGCGGGAGTTATCGTCGAGAGTGGCGTGATAGAAGTCGTAATAGATGAGCGGGAGGACGACGGCACCGGAATCTGCTGCGCTGATCACCACGCGGGTACTGGATCCCGAGCGGACATACGAGCCCACTGCGACACCGGCTTCGCCTAGGGGACCCAGTCGAAGGCGTCGAGTCAGACCCTCTATAGCGTCGGCATAGCCCCCCCGAATGCCCGGGATGGTGAGGGGCAGGAACTCTGCCGCACCATCTAAGCCACTCACCGGACCGGGCGGTAGCAGCCTCCGGGCCAAGGTCGACGCGGTCCAGTCCGGCCGAACATTGGGCGAGACGCCCGCGCTGATCAGCGAAGCGAGCACGATCCACAATCCTCCAATCGTGACCCGCGGCGAATGCCAGGCGGCGATCAGGAGAGCGAAGCTGGAGGCAGCCAGAAAGCCCATTGGTCCCAGTAACCGCCACGGGAACTGGATGTAGCCGAAGGCTCCCGGCAAGACTCGCAGCGGCGGACGAGGCACGATCATGAACAGGAGAAGTGCACACCAGGGAACCAACAGCCATGTGGCCCGATGAAGGAGGCTTGGGTTTGGTCTCGGGCCCTTCCGACTCAGCCAGGCCCCAAGCACCAGCAGGTTCGCACCGATCGCGAGTCCCCCCACCGTCAGGTTCATCGCGTTGCGCTCCGGCAGGCCGGTGACAGCGGTGAATGGAGTAATCTGCTGTTGGTTGACGAAGTCCACGTCCGCCCAGACCAGGGAGGGCTGGCTCGCTCGCACAGTCGAGAGATAGTGCTTCTGTGGTATCCAGAACCAAGCAGTCAAGCCCAGCGCCAGAGCCAGGGCCCAGGCCCCCCGGGTGATCGCCGTCGGAGATGGCAGCGGCCGCCAGAAGAGGATGAGGATCGCACAAACCACCGAGAAGTAGAGCGTCATCAATGAGTGTGAGATCAGGAGGCCGGCGATAGCAACGGGGAGATACCAGGGCAGCCGCCGGCCCTCCTGCAGTCGCCAGCCACCCAGCAGGATCAGCGGATACCACACGAAGGTCCAACACTCGGCTAGAGCACCACGAATGAAGAGGCCCTGGAAGCGATAGGGAAATCCGACGTAGGCAATGGCGCCGATCAAGCCGACCGGTAGTCTCCCAGTGACAGAAACGAGGAAGAGGTACATTGCCAGGCCGGAGAGGAGAACCGTGGCGAGCAAGGTCAGATGCACACCCACCACCACATCCCGGCTGATGGCAGTCAGCAACGCCGCCACGGCGTTGCCTAGCGGGGGATAGAAGCGAGGGAAGGCATACCCCGCACCCGAAAAGAGACTGGGAAAGCTTTGCGGCGGCCAATGCCCGGCGCGGAGCTCGCTCAGGTACTCCAAAACCCTGAGGTAGAGCGCGACGTCTTCATGACTATGAAACCCTTCCGGGCGAACCAGCGGGAGATAGAGAACCGTAGCGAGCACCACGAAGGCGAGAGGATAAAGCACTCGGCGCGGCCAGGGCTCGCTCGATGATATCACCTCAGCGTGTCCCCCAGATAGTCACGAACTGGAATACGTTGGAGAAGTCATCAGTCCAGAGGCCGGCCTTGGCGGCGCCCGACAAGGCTCGCCATCGTGGATCCGAATTGAGCCCACCGAGAGCACTCCTGTCCCGGGCGACGACGGCCCAGGTCGAGGCCTCGACACCTTGGTCCCGTTGACTTGGAGAGAGCGATCCGAACTGCCTGATCCGCCCCACCAAACGCTCATCGGTCACCAGTCGAGCCAGGACCGGCTCCAGATCGATAAAGCGGTTGCTCAAGTGAAGCACCAAGACGCCTTCGCGGGCGAGTTTGCTGAAGTAGAGGGCCAGGGCTTGCTTGGTGAGCAGGTGAACCGGAATTGCGTCCGAGGAGAATGCATCCAGGATCAGGAGCCGGAAAGCTCCGTCGGTCGCGCGGAAAAGAGAGCGCCGGCCATCACCCAGCACCACTCGGATATCGGCCGGACTATCGCGGAGATAGGTGAAGTAGGTTGAATCCCGAGCGATTTGTTCGACCGCCGGATCGAGCTCGAAAAAAGTCCAATGCTCATCCGGTAACCCGTACGCGGCTGTCGCGCCGGTGCCCAGGCCGACCACGCCCACGTTGCTCGATGTCCCTCGCGGAATCTCGCTGAACACGTCGCCCAGTGGTCCGGAACGCGCGTAGTAACTCAGCGGCTCTGACCGCCTGGAGGGATCGGTGCTTTGCGCTCCGTGCACGGTCGTGCCATTTACCAGTATGTGAGAGCGGCCCGCCACATCCTCCCTGACCCGGTGGATGCCGAAAAAGTCTCGCTGGCTCAACAGCGTTTGACTGGGGTTGAGCTCCGCAATTACATACGCTACGACGACAGCGCCCAGGACAGCGGCCAAGCGCAAGGAACTTTGTCTTTCGCGATAGCAAACGATTGCGGCTAGACAGGACGCGACAATGGCGGTGACGACGACTTCCCAAGGGACTCTGGCGCCGGGCCGATCGAAGTGGAGATACAGCACTCTGGCCGAAAACAGGACCGTGAAGCACGCGGCAGCCCGCAGGAGCACCAACCCGACAGATTCGTGGCGCGTCTCGCGACTGGGCAACAGTGCAACACCGAGAACCAGGGCCAGGGGATATTCCAGGACCCAGTTGAACAGCGCGGGCGCTATCAGGACGTTGAATATTCCACCCAACAGTCCTCCGAATGCGATCCACAGGTAATACTGCGTAAGATCGGCGACGGGTGGCCGCCTGGCTGCCAGCTCACCGTGACATGCCATGGCGGTCAAGAAAAATGCGGCCAGATGGAACGGAAGCAGGGCCGGTGTTGCGACGTACGGACCCCAGAACAGCAGGACCAGAAGGACCACCACGAACAACGGTTGCCACCGAAGCACCAGCCGGTGTCGCAAGGGTGGTGTCCGGGCGAATACCAGCACCAAGGTGACCAGGTAGATAGCGAGAGGAATAACCCAGAGCAGGGGTACCGCCGCCAGATCCATCGTGACGTAGGTCGTGAGGCCGAGCAGCAGACTCGACGGTACGAAGGCGAGTGCGATCCAGCGGAGTCGGGTGAATGAGGTCGGTTGGAGGAGGTTCTCGCTCGAGGGCTCCTCCGTCTGGTGCGCAGGCTGTCGGGTCCAGAGGACCGTCGCACACCCAACGATAAGAGCCAGGACCAGGAGATACCCACCACCCCAAAGAGTTGCCTGACGACCGAGTGGAATCGACGGCTCGACCAGAAAGGGATAGGAGAGCAGCCCTGCCAGACTCCCCGCGTTACTAGCGGAGTAGAGGAAGTAGGGGTTGGTGGCGTAGCGATGCCGGGTGCGAACGAACCAGGCCTGCAACAACGGCCCCGTACTGGCCAACAGCAGAAATGGAGCGCCTAGCGAGATAGTGAGAACCAGCAGCAGCCACGGGATTGGGTTGCTCGATGTGGGTGGCTCGCTCAGGCGATTCAGAGTGATCGGCAAGGCGAGAATAGACCATGCTAGAGCGATCAGGTGAAAGACTCCATGGCGACGCCACCCCAGGAGGCGCGGGCCGATATGGGCGTACAGATACCCCAGGAGCAGCATTGCTTGAAAGAACAACACGCACGTGTTCCACACCGCCGGGCTTCCGCCCAGCAGCGGGAGCACCATTTTCCCGAACATCGGCTCGACTATGAAAAGGAGGAACCCGCTCAGTAGCAGGGTACCCCCGAACACAAGTGCCAAGGTCTACCGCTCGACCGAAGGATGCCACTCCGCCAGCATATTGTCGTCCGTGATAACTCCAACAGAATCCAGCCGTTGGAGGGCCGCGTCCCGGAACTCTACATCGGGAGATCTGGTGAGCTCCTCGAGCCTGGCGCGCTGCTCCGGTACAGAGAGGTCCAGCGCCGGCTGCCCATCGATTCGATACTCGGCTAACACCTGTCGCCACCGATCGAGGTCGAATCCGATCGGTTTGCAGCTCACCGCGACGAAGCTCATGAACCTGACTCCATAAGGGAATTCCGTCAACGCAGTCTTGAGCGCCGCGGTGGACCAGGTGGTGTTGAAGTAGTAGACGCCGCCCGGGCGAAGGTGGTCCCGTATCAGTCTGGTGTACTCGAGAGAGAGCAGATTGGTCGTGTGCGCCCGCCAGTGCTGCGGGGTGTTGGACACGATCAGATCGAACTGGGTGGGGTTCCGGGTGAGCCACCGCCGGCCATCGTCCACAATGATCTCGACCTTCGGATTGCGCAGGACGCTCGCGACCTGAGGGTACCTGGCGATCAGGCCGATGTATCCTGGATTGATCTCGACAACCGTCAGCTTCTGGACCTTCGGGTTGTTCGCAATGACCTGAGCCCAGGCGCCGGTCGCGAGGCCGATCATGAGCACCTGCGCGGGCGCGGGATGCAGCACTGCGAGCGCGTACGCCCGCTCGATCTTGTTCCGGTCGTTCACCAGGCTGGTGGAGATTCGCCCGTCGTAGACCCCGCTGCCGTACACCGTGCCGTCCGAAGTCACGCTTATCACCCCACTCCGATTCTCCACCAGATCCGCGAAAGGCGCGGTCGGTGAGTACGCCGGACCAAAAAGCAGCTTCTCCCAGAAGAGCGCGAACCCGATGGTCGAACCCTTGACCGCGGCAACCGCCAACACCGCCAGCGCGACCCACCCTATTCCCAGTTGAGCCTTGGACAATCGGCCCAGGGGTAGCAGCCCCGCAGTAATCAGGAGGCCCAGCCCGATGAGCCCCAGCGCAACAGTCGCAAGACGAAATCGGTCGAGCAGAACGAATCCGGTCAGAAAGCTGCCGAGCACGGAGCCAACGATGTTGCCGCTGTAGAGGTAGGAAAGATGGGTTCCAGCAAGTCGATCCGGCGGGATCGCGAAATGACTGACCAGGGGGAGCACCGCTCCGAGCATCGCGGAAGCCACCGCGATCAGCCCAAGCGCCGGGGCCCAGTCACCTCTCGTGGCAAGCCAAGCCAGCACCGGCAGCACCAGAAATCCGACCACGTTGGCCAGGAGAACGAAACCGGCTACGTATCGCAGGTACTTGCGGTCGCCAAGTGAGGGCGCATCCCTGCAGAATGCCCGACTGGCATATGCGCCGAGCGCCAGACCGATGAGATAGAATCCCAGCAACAGGCCGAACCCGCTGGGGACACCCCCGCTGACGAAGGCGATAGCGCGGTACCAGAGAATCTCGTAGGACAACGAGATGAACCCTGAGATCGCGACCACAGCCAGGGCCAGGAGCAGAGTCAACGGCTCTTTACTCGGGCTGCGGGACCGGCGAGCACTACGAGTCCGCAGGACAGGTTGATTCCCGCCGCCAGGATCACCGATCGGGTTTCCCCCAGGTTCCCCAACAGGAGCAGCACCGCTGCCAGTGCCGCGAGCGCTGAACCGGCCGTGTTGACGAAGTAGAGCAAGCCGACGGTTCGACCAACATTGGCGTTGACCCGTACCAGGTAGCCGGCCAGGAGCGGAAGAGTGGCGCCCATCAATGTGGTGGGAAGCATCACGACCAGCGCCATTACCACCCCACGGGACACTGACCCGAGTCCTAGGGTCAGGTCGCCCATGGCACGAAAGAAGGGCAACGAGACCAGTCCGAAGAGCCCTACGGCAGTCTCGATGGATCCGAACCAGAGTAGCAGGGTTCGGTCGGATCCCTCGGCGACCCGCCCGCCGACCAGACTTCCAACGCCGAGTCCGGCCAGAAAGGCCGTTACGATGGTGGTGACCGCCTCAATGTTGACCCCGAAGGTGGCGAAGAGCACCCGCTGCCACACCACCTGGTAGATCAGGGCGGCGAAGCCGGACGCGCAGAAAATCAACGTCGCCCATCGGGGTGCACGGGAGCCGGCGCCAGCGATCGCATTCGCGGGGGTTGCCACCTGCGCTAACCTCGCTGAAGAATCGTGTGCTGGCCCTAGGGAGATGTGGCTGAGTCGCTTCCACAGCGTTCGCCCTTGGGGTCCGGACGTAGAGTATCGGTGTAGATCCCCCATACCCCTTTCGCCCTGAGGGCGCCCGCGGAGTCCCGGTCGTTGACCGTGTGGACGTAGACCTTCACGCCCAGAGAATCCAACCGCCTCACCAGACCTTCGTTCAAGCGCATGGTGCTCATGGTGACCACACCGATGCCAGTGCGAGCTGTAAGACCAACCACCTCGTCATCCGAAGCTCTGGTGCGGTAGAGCGTGAGAATCTCGGAGGGGAACCGATAGAGTCTACCGGCAGCTTCCGCTTCCGCCTTGCTCGAGACCTGCGGAACGATGCGCATAAGCAACCGCGGATCCATGGTCCTTGTCGCAGCGACCACGCCCGCCAGCAGATCCGGAACCTCTCCCTTGAAATCGACGATCAGGTAAACATCAGGGTGGGACTGCAAGATACTCAGAATATCATCCATTGTCGCGGCAGTGTACCTGCCGGCTATTCTGTGGGCCTTGAACTCAGCCAGATTGGGCAAGGTGTGCCAGGTATTCCGCCAATCATGCATGGCGACGATCGAACCGTCTCGGGTTCTCGCCAGATCGATCTCGAATACCCGGAACCCCTTGGCATAGCTCGCCGCAAAGGCCTCGAGCGAATTGGTATAAGCGACTCCATCAATAGCACCCAACGCATGCGCAACCGGCTCGCGACACGCAGTCCAGACGGGAACCTGGACAGGGATAGGCTGGCCCAGGCTCGAGTACGTAGCCCGCGCCTGCGGCCTCAGCAGGCCGGCTAAGATCGCCAGACAAACGATGATTGAGAAAAGGCCGAACGATTGCCGTACTGAGGGAGCCACTACCGAGTCGCGGCTAGACGCCCCGAAGCCCACCAGAGAACGCTTACCCCGATGACGCTGACGTATCCGTCAATGGCGTAGTGCCACCCGAGGGCGATCGATCCGACAAAGATAGCCACTCCGAAAACGGCGAGAACCAGGGCAAGGGCCGGGTCTTTCCTGTATGCAGCCAACGCGAACAGGACGGGCATTGCCACGTGCAGGCTGGGCATGGCCGAGATCCCGGCCCCCACCCCCACGGTGGATAGCTGGAAGTGCTGCCAAAGCTGCCACTGGATCCCCAGGGTAAAGGGAATGCTAAGGCTACTAAGGCTCAGCTGCCGCATGAGGCCGGCATACACCTCCGGGTGGCCAGTGACCAGGCCATAGTAGCAAGGGCCTGCTGAGGTAGCCGCCAAGGCAGCGACATTCCCCAGAAGCACCCAGGTGGCGAGAAAGGCGAAATAGAAGCGGCGCCGGAGTTGGGAATCGGACTGCATTGTGATCCAGAGAACCACACAGCCCAGGATGGCGTGCCAAGAGAGGTAAACCACCTCGAACCAATGCAGTGCCGCTGCGCTCGTCAGGGCAGGTGGGAGGAGCTGGTATGGCAACCGTCCGAAATGAATCCAGCGATCAATAGCGGTCCATTCCAGGTCGTATTGGAACGGCCGGATCAAGGGGATCGCGGACTTGTAGATGGTGAACGCGCGATGAAACAAGGGCAGCGTCAGAAGAATCACCGCAACGCGGACCAGACTGGTGGGACTCAACGGCCCGATGCGTGCGCGGCGATAGCCAGCAATCCAACCCTGCCAACCCGGGATTCGTCTACCCTGCTCGTCTCGGGCCGTTAGGCGGGCATGCACCACAGCCGTAAGCAAGGCCGGAATGACCAGCCAGGGGAACACGTCCATCCAGAGTGAGAGCCATACTGTGGCGGGCGAAAAGTGCAGCCGAGCAACAATCAGGAGGGCCTGCGCGCCAAGCGCATAGAGCAGCACGAAGCCGAGCATCGGCGTGAGCTCGGCTCCCAACGCCACCCAATTGACGGACCTAATGTACGGTAGGCTGCGAGCTTGCGGCAGCCGTAGTGCGCGCTCGTACACCAAGTAGCTCCGGGGGGAGTGTATGGGCTCGCGTGCAAAATCCGGTACGGGTACCTAAAACGCAACTTCCATTCCGAATGCGAAGGCCCCGATTCCAAGGAACCGGGGCCCAGGAGCCAGGTTGTCACGAGGTCTATGGGTGCATGCCCATCGGCATCGCCATAAACCGGCTCGCCACCACACCGATGATCACCGACAGCACGATGCCGCAGAGGATGACCAGCACCGTGTAGCCCATCGCCTTCTCCTTCGGGCTCTTCATCAGAATCGGCAGGCCGGTATAGAGCAGAAAGAGGCTGTACAGTCCCAGGATGCCCAGGAAACGAAGCCCGGGGATCAGCGCGAAGATCCCCGCCAGCCAGGCTGCGGTGTAGGAGTACGCGGCCACCTTGAGCGCCTGAATCTGGCTCTTGGTGCCGGAAAAGGTCGGAGCGAGCGCATCAATGATGAGCGCCAGCACGTACACCACGATTAGCGTGAGCACGTAGGTGACGATCGCGCCGGTGATCGCCGACCCGATGGGCATGCGGTAGGTGCCGACGAACGGCAGGCTGATGCCGAAAACCGAATAGCCGATCACCTGACAGACAGGACCGATGGCCGCCAGTGGAAGGATGTAGCCGGTGTACAGCGAGGCGGGCGTGGCGGCTTCCTTGTCGATCACTTCCCACTCCTGCCGGGGCGTGAGCAGGATGTTCTTGACGCGGTCGACCAGACCCATCGGACTCT
>UEXR01000369.1_pt1 | contig 22030 bp, 19 predicted proteins | sample 4301101 | NCBI WGS metagenome assembly UEXR01 (sample SAMEA4773180, study PRJEB27434) | metagenome | biome: 2259; feature: agricultural soil; material: soil | place: USA | collected 2014-09 | depth 0.25 m
GGTCAAGCTCGCGCTCACGGCCGACGTACAGGCCGATCTGGCGAAGAAGTCGTACAGCTTCAAGCAAACGGGACTCCGGCTGAATGACCTGACGCTAGCAGTTGGGGGCACGGTGGTGCAGGGCGCAAGCGGGGCGAACGGCGCGAAGCCACTAAACCTGGACCTCACTTTCAACGCGCCCAGCACCAAGTTCCTGAGCATTCTCTCGCTGGTGCCCGCGGTCTACGCCCACGACTTCAACAGGGTGAAGACGTCGGGAACCTTCGCGGTCAACGGCAGGGTCAAAGGCGAGTACGGGGACAGCGCTTTTCCCTCGCTCGCGCTCGACCTCAAGGTGAACAACGCCGCCTTCCAATACCCCGATCTCCCGCTTCCGGCGCGGGATATCGCTATGGACCTCTCCATTACCAATCCCGGCGGCAGCGCCGACAGCACCGTGGTCAAGCTGCAAAGATTCCACTTGCTGATCGGGCGGAACCCGGTCGATGCGACGCTGGTGTTGAGGACCCCGATAACCGATCCCGATGTGGACGCGCGCGTGGCAGGCAAGCTCGACCTCGCGGACGTCCGCCGCACCCTGAAGCTCGAGGGAATCAACCAGCTGGCGGGCACCGTCGCGGCCGACGCGGCCGTGCGCACCCGGATGTCGTTCATCGACAAGAAGCAGTACGACAAGGTCAACGCGAGCGGCACGGTGGACGTCGGCAATCTGACGGTCAAAGGCAAGGCCCTCCCTCATCCGCTCGCGATCCAGCAGGCCTCGCTCCGCTTGGCGCCGGAGAAGGCGGACCTCCGAACCTTCCAGGGCACGGTTGGCAGCAGCGATATCCAGGCGTCAGGCACCCTCACGAACCTGCTGGCCTACGCGATGCGCGACGACACCCTTCGCGGGATCGCGACGGTCCGGAGCAAGCGGTTCAATCTGGATGAGTGGAAGTCCGGCGGTGGTGAGCTGCAAGTCATTCCGGTGCCGCCCAAGCTCGACTTCGATCTGGATGCGACTGTGGGGCAGCTGACTTACGGCAAGCTCACGCTGAGCAACGCGCGGGGCCGGCTGCGGGTGAAGGATCAGCGGCTGACGCTGGAAGACTTCCGCTTCAATACCCTGGGTGGCGAGGTCGGGATGACCGGGTTCTACGAGACGACCGACACGACCAAACCCAAGTTCGAGGTCGGTCTCAAGATGACCAAGATCGACATCCCCTCGGCCTTCCAGTCCTTCGTCACGGTCCAAGCCCTGGCTCCGGTCGCCAAGTACGCCATCGGGAAGGTGTCCACCGATCTGCACCTGAACGGCGCACTGGGCAAGAACATGATGCCCCTATTCCCCACCCTGAGTGGGAAGGGCGCGCTCCAGACCTCGCAAATGGTGCTGAAGGATTTCCCGGCGCTGGAGAAGGTGGTGGACGTCACCAAGCTCCAATTCCTCAACAATCCGACCCTGGATGCCCTCCGCGCCGCGTTCCAGATCCACGACGGCCGGCTCTTCGTGGATTCCTTTCCGGTGAAGATCGGAGGGACGACCCTGACCGTGAGGGGATCCAACGGGTTCGACCAGTCGCTCCAGTACAACCTGGGTCTCAAGGTGCCACGATCCATGTTGGGTGGTGAGGCCAATCGGGCTATCGGCGGTCTACTATCGAAGGCCGGACAGGCCGGGATCGATCTCAGCGCAGCACCCGAAGTGCCGCTCGGCATTCAGCTCGGCGGCACGGTGACGAGTCCTACGGTCACGGCAGACGTAGGGAGCCTTGCGTCATCGGTGAAGCAAGGCACCGAGCAGGCGGTGAAGCAGGCCGTCACGCAGAAGGTCGACACTGCCGCCGCAAAGCTCGTGGCCGACGCAGAGCAGAAGGCCGCAGCCATCCGTCAGCAGGCCGAGTCACTCGCGGCGAGTGTGAAGCGGACCGGTTACGCGCAGGCCGACTCATTGGTGGCGAAGGCAAACGGTCCGCTCGCGCAAGCTGCGGCCGGCGTGGCCGCCGACCGGCTGCGGAAGCAGTCGGACGAAAAATCGGCCAGCATCATCAAGGAAGCGGACCAGCGGGCCAACGCGCTGGTGGCAGAGGCTCGGAAGCAGGCGGGGCGGTAAGGCGGCTAAAGGCTAAAGGCTAAAGGCTAAGGCTCACCAGCGAAGAAGGAGGAGCAGTGGCTACGGCAAGGCAGAAGGCAGCGGCACGGAAGAACATCAAGAAAGCGGCGAAAGCGGCCAGACGAAAGAAAACCATCTCAAAGCTGCCCCAGCGGACCCGCACGGCGCTCGGGAAGCAGGGCGCAAAGGTGGCAAAGCGGAAGCGGCGCTAGTCCATTTCCAATCGGCCGAATCGTCTCTATTGCCAGGTGGTCTATCCAGCCTCAGAGGATCGAACCCGATCGGAAACGGGGTGCGCTATGCGCCGATGTCGAGTTGGGGTGCTGATTGTGTGCCTGTGCTCTGCAGCTCCTTTGAAGGCGCAGGAAGTGCAGGCAGGACTGGGCTATGCTCACATCTTTGGCGCCGGCGGGTTCAGCTTTGGAGTGGGTTATCTGCAGGCCCTCAGCACCGTGCGCGCTCCAGTTCAGCAGCGCGTCGGAGCCAGCTTCTGGTACGCCAACACCGATGTGGCCTCTCTCTCGCCCGGCAATTCGGCACGTGATCTGGTTGGCATTGGGGCACGCTATGAGGTCGAGGTCGCGCGCTGCTGCGGGCCAGTGCATCCACTGCTTGCCATTCCGGTGCAGCTGCTTCACAGCGCGGTCCAGGAGCAAGCCGTCCCTGCCCAAGCGATCGGTCTTCTCGTCGTACCCGAGCCGCCGGCTCCGACAGCATCCTCCGAAGATCTGGGCTCAGCCTGGGGGTGGGGCGCGGGTCTGGAGCTCGGCGCGGAAGTGCCGCTGGGCACTCAGTGGAATCTTCGAACCACGGGAACGGCGATGTATCAGGACATCTACGCCGGCAGTGCGACCAACGGCGCCTGGTTATTGCACCTGGGCATGACCTATCGATTTGGCGGGGGAGGTACCAGCTGACGTCGTCTGGGAAGGCACGGGTGCAGGTCGACACCTCGGTAGGCTTTGTCCGAGGCCCGGTCCAGGTAGCCCTTTCAGTTTCACACGGCGCTCACCACGGAAACACGGAAGACACGGAAACGGCAGGAGCTTGGTCAACTGGTGTGGCTTCCGTGAGTTCCGTGCTTCCGTGGCGAATCTGTCGAGCCTCACCTCGTTGATCTTCACGGCTTCGCCTGGATATTGACCGACCAGCTGATCCCGAATTTGTCCACCAGCCAGCCTACCTCACCGCCCCACGGTTGTTTCGCCAGCGGCATCTTGACCTTGCCGCCTTCGCTCAGAGCCTTGAAGATGCCGGTGAGCCGGGGGCCGTCCGATCCCTCCAGGAACAGCGCCACATTCTCGCCAACTTTGGCTGGATAATCGGGATGGCCGTCGGTGGCGATGATATGCACGCCTTCGGCTTCGAGTCGCGCCTGCCCGATGCGGCCGTTGGGGCCAGCTTGCAGCTCGAGCTCGCCACCTAACACCTTCTGGTAGAACTCGACCGCCTCACGGGCCCGGCCCTGAAAGTTGATGAACGGAGTCAGCTGGATCGTGCTCATGTTAGAGACTCTCCTCCTGGGGTCCGGAGGTATGACGGATCGCGCAGCCGCAATGTGACGATTACGCGAAGTGGGCCCGCCAATAGAAGCTTGTCACATCGGCCGGGTTCAGCCCGTCAACCGGTTGACGAACGGCGACGAGTGTAGGTAGCCGATGGAGCACTACGACTGGCTGGCAGAGCAATTCGAAGCGAACCGAACCCGGCTGCGCGCGGTGGCGTTCCGCATGCTGGGCTCCCGCAGCGAGGCGGACGACGCGGTGCAGGAGGCCTGGCTGCGCCTGAGTCGCTCCGATACCAGCGAGGTAGAGAACCTGAGCGGGTGGCTTACCACGGTGGTCTCGCGGGTATGCCTGGACATGTTGCGATCCCACGCGTCTCGCCGCGAGGAGCCCCTGGACGCGTCCGAGCCGATGTCGGCTTTCGCCGGGGCGAGCCGAGCGACAGGGCTCGATCCCGAGCGCGAGGCACTCCTGGCCGACTCGGTCGGGCTTGCGCTACTGGTGGTACTGGAGACGCTGACCCCGGCGGAGCGGGTCGCATTCGTACTGCACGATATGTTCGACCTGCCCTTCGAGGAGATCGCCCCCATTGTGCGGCGCTCCGCCACTGCGGCACGGCAGCTCGCGAGCCGAGCCCGGCGCCGGGTGCAGGGAGCCGCCCCGGCCGGCGACGCGGATCGCGCTCGGCGACGGCAGGTGGTCGATGCTTTCCTGGCCGCCTCGCGGGGCGGCGATTTCAACGCGCTACTCGCGTTGCTCGACCCAGAAGTGGTGCTCCGGGCCGATGAGACGGCGGTCCAGACGGGTGCGCCCAGTCAGGTTCGCGGCGCGACCGAAGTAGCCAAGACCTTTGCCGGTCGTGCCCGGGTCGCGAAGCCGGCGTTGGTGGATGGAGACCCAGGACTGGTATGGGCGCCGGGTGGGAAGCCGCGGGTGGTCTTCGGATTCACCATCACCGATGGGAGAATCGTGGCCATCGATCTGATGGCGGATCCGAAGCGGCTCGGCGAGCTGGATCTGGTGATCCTGGAACAGGAGCGGAGCTGAAGTAGCCCTATGAAATCATCGACCACCCACCCGCTGCGCACGATCGGACGGGTGCACTCACCGCTCAAGCGGGCCGCCGATGCGCCCAAGCAGGGACATGAGGGAGCACCGGACGCACGAGTACAGATAGAGGCCGCCTTCCTGCGGGGCCTGGACGGAATCACCCCCGGACAGGAGTTGCTGATTCTCACCTGGCTACATCAGGCTGACCGGGAGGTGCTCGCGGTACATCCGCGCGACGATCTGCGGAATCCTTTGACCGGTGTGTTCGCCACCCGCTCGGCGGACCGGCCCAATCCCATCGGCGTGCATCGAGTGAATGTGCTGGAGATCCAGAAGGATGGATGGCTGCTGGTCCAGGGACTGGAGGCGATCGACGGGACGCCGGTGGTCGACATCAAGCCGGTGCTGAAAGGTGAGAGGTGACAGGTGACAGGTGACAGGTGACAGGTAAAGGTGATTGAGTCGTCCCCCTCCCCCCTTCACCTCTCACTTCTCACTCCTTACTTCTTACTTCTTACTTCTTACTTCTCACCTCCCCGGGAGATTTCATGAGTCAGTTCGCGTGGCGAGAGCCGGTAGCCACCCTAAACGGCATGCTGGAGGGTCTCGAAGCCGAGGTTGTCCGCGGGGACACGAGCACGACCGGGCTGGAAGAATTCAAGAGTGGGCTGGATGATCTGCGGCTCCGGGCGTGGAGCCTGCTCACGGCAGCCAGCTCGGATGATCCGCACGGATTTCAGGAACGGTTCCGCACCCGCCGGGGCATCGACTTCTGTCGTGCCCTGAACACCGACCTGCAGACCGGCAGGCTGAGCGGCCGCGCGCCCGAGCTGCCGGACCTGGCAGCCGCCGCGCGAGACCTGGCGGCAACGGTGAAGAGGACGACCCAGAAGCCGCGGAAGGGACGAGGCAAGGGGTTCGCCTGACCCATCCTGGCGGGCCAGGCTCAGGCCCTCTTGTCAGTACGCAATCCCAATCTCTCGCCTGATCGTCTCCGGATTGTCGACTGCGGCGAGCATCGCATGTGCCACGTCCGCGCGCGAGATGAGCGCGCCACCCCGCAAGTTCCGACCGTAGGCGGTCCGATAGCTGCCGGTCAATCCCTGGTTGGTGAGACGGGGCGGCCGGAAGATGGTCCAGTCCAGATCACTCGCGCGCAGCACATCTTCCATGAGCGCCAGGTCAAGGTACCGCTCATGCATCACCGTCTTGACCAACGGGGTGAGGAAGTTGCGCATGAAGAACCCCTCGCCGGGATCGCGCCTCGGTGGTTTCGGCCGCGCCGACGAGGCCATGGTGGAGATCGGCGCCGCACTCACGACCACAATCCGCCGGCCTCCGGTGGCGCGCATCGCGTCGACGATCGAGCTGGTGCCATGCTCAGCGACTCCGGCTTTGGTCATCGCCCTCGGACCCACGCCTGACAGCACGGCGTCCGCTCCCGCGACGGCTGTTTCGAGCACTGGTTGGGTCGCAGCGGACAGGTCTGCGGTAACGACCCGCGTGCCATTGCGGTGGGCCAACAGCCTTTGCGGATCTCGTACCACCGCGGTCACATCGTGCCCCGCGGCAAGGGCCTGCTGGAGAAGCTGCTGACCGATGCCGCCGGTCGCGCCGAAGATAGTGAGCCTGAGAGACATGAGTCCTCCCTGTCATGAATCCCGAGTCCATTGGCGGACCCGCAATCATGACAAGATGGCCAGCCGATTTGTGACAGGGTGAGCTACGACGATACCGGGAGGGCCCGCAGCTTCTCGGGGTTTCCGACCGCGTAGATGGCCTGAATCCGCCCCTGGCGGATGTCGAAGATCAGCGCGGAAAGGGGCCGGCCGCTCAAGTACGCAATGAACCCGGGCTGTCCGTTGATCTCGGCGGGATGGATACTGGTTTCCGCAGGAACTACCCGACCCATGATGCCGAGAGCGAACCGTGCGACCGATCTCGCCCCGCGTACCGGCCTGAGGGCGGCGCCCGGCACCTTGCCTCCGCCGTCTGCCCACAGCGTGATGTCTTCGGCCAATACCGCGAGGAGACCGTCCATGTCGCCGGCGAACGACGCCTCGGTGAACCGCTGGACCAGGCGTCGTGCCTGCTCCGGATCGGCCTCGAACCGCACGTGGGGGGCGCCCACGCGTCGCTTCGCCCGCGCGAGAAGCTGTCGGCAATTCGCTTCGGTCTTGTCCACGATTCGAGCGATCTCAGCATACTCGAAGTCGAACACCTCGTGCAGCAGGAACACCGCCCGTTCGATCGGGGACAGGCGCTCCAGCATGACCAGGAATGCCATCGAGAGCGACTCGGCCAACTCCACGCTGTCTGGGGTATCTTCGGTCACCAGCGGCTCCGGGAGCCAGGTCCCCACGTAGGTCTCTCGCCTGGTCCTCGCGGAGCGCAACTGGTTGATGGCGAGCCGCGTGACGACGGTCGTGAGGAAGGCGCGGGGAGAGCGGACATCGGTCTCCGGCGCCTCCTCCCACCGGAGATAGGCTTCCTGGACCAGGTCTTCGGCATCCATCACGCTGCCGAGCATCCGGTAGGCGATGGAGAAGAGCAGGGGCCTCACCGAGGTGAATTCTTCTGCGCGCGCTTTCATACCGCTGAAAGATGACAGGAGAGGTCCTTGATTTGTGACCGGGAGAGGTGAGGAAGGCGGGAGCGGCGGGGGCTTCGCGGCGCGAACGGCGGGCTAGCGTTCTCCCCTAGCCTCCAGCCCGATCAGGGCGCACATTCTTACCCATTCCAATCCTTCACTGCTGGTCCAACTCGCCCTTGCTTGGGCGTGGCTCGACCCGCTCGGGGCGGCCAACGCTTCCATCTCATCTTGGAGGGAACATGCCGATCCTGAACCGGCGGTCCGTCACAGGTGTGCTGGTCCTGATCCTGGCCGCACTGGTCCTCACCACGCCGGTTTCGGCCCAATTCGGCGCGATCAAGAAGAAGATGAAGGGTGACGCGGCCGCCAAGGCAGCCGAGAAAGCGGGCCAGAAGGCCGGCGTGGAGCCGACCGCGGCTCAGGGCCCAGCCGCTCCCGCCGCCACGGAAGGGACTCTCGTCCTCACTCCCGAGGTGGTGGACCGCCTCATCACCGGCCTCAAGGCCGGTGTCGCCGAGCGGGAGGCAGCCAAGAAGGAAGACACTCCCTACGGCCAGTACCTCAAGGCGAAGGCCGCCTACGAGGTGGCCAAGCCCAAGTGCGAGGCGGCTATGCAGCCCGGCATCATGCGGATCTCGGCCGACGAGAAGAAGAACGCCAAGTACCAGAAATACAACGAGAAGATGGTGGACGCGGCGAGCCGCCAGGACTACGCAACCCAAATGGCCTACCACGACTCCGCTATGGCCATGATCGACGCGAGTTGTCTGGTGAAGGAGCCGAAGCAGCCGGATAACTACTACGACCAGCAGCGCGGGATCGACAATCGGGCGGAGCAGGCGGCGCTCAAGGCTTCGGGCTTCACCGCCCAGGAGCTGGGACAGGTCAGCGACCGCGCCATCGGCATCCTGACCGACAATGGGTCCGCTGCCGACGCATCGGCCGGCGAGAAGGCTGCGGTCAAGGCGAAGGATCCGGAGCTCAAGTCGTTACTGGGGATCCGCGAAGCGCAGGAGCAGAGGGTCGCCAAGCAGGCGCCGGCCCCTGCTCCGGCTGCCGTGACCGATACCGCCCCGCAGCCCACCGTGACTCCGCCGACCGGAGCCGTCGCGGTGAACGAGTGCATGGTGAAGAACGTGCAAGCACACGAGGCCGAGGTAAAAGCCCTGGGCGACCGCGGCGCCGCCGCACAGCAGGCCGGCAATACCGCCCTCATGATGGCCATCGCCGACAGCATTCAGCAGATCCAGTACAAAGGCTGCAAGAGGCCGTAGTTAGATGAAGACGAAGGCTCGAATCTCGGTCGCCATCGGCGTTGCGGCACTCGTCGGAGCCGGCGCGATTGGCGCGGCTTTCGGAGTCAGCTCATCGTCGCCGGCGGATGGGCTGGCCGTGCGCGACGGCGGCCGGTGGGTGACCTGGTGGCGCCACGATGCCGCGCCGATTCGCTGGGACGGCGAGGCTCCGCTCGCGAAGCGGGTCGCCTGGAGGGCTGGCCCAAACGGGCTGGAGTGGGGTGAGCTCCAGCTCAGCGGCGCAAGCGAGGCCTGGCGCACGCGCGTGGTAGCGGTCCGACTGGATCCCCGGCGCATCGCTCTCTCGCTCGCGCCGACATTCACCCAGGAGCGGGGCTGGACCGTACGAGAGGTCGATAGCACCGCGGTGGTCGCGCTCGATGCCGGCCAGTTCCGCGGGTCCTCCCCCTGGGGCTGGGTCGTGACCGGTGGCAAGGAATTGCTGAGCCCGCAGTTGGCGCCGTTGGCCGCCGCCGTCGTTACGGACAGCACCGGCCGCCTCCGCATGGTTGCGCCGGACAGCATCGAAGCGGAGCGCCAAGCCGGGACAGCCGTCGAGGCGTTCCAGAGTTATCCGATGCTGCTGCAGGATGGCGTGATTCCGCCAGCCCTGCGACAACCTGGTCTCGGCGTCGATCTCGAGCACCGCGACGCCCGGCTCGCCCTGGGTGTGATGGGGGATGGCCGAGTCATCATCGCGCTCACCCGCTTCGATGCGCTCGGCGAAGCTCTGGGACGGGTGCCGTTCGGCCTGACCTCACCGGAGATGGCGGCGGTGGTGGGTGCGCTGGGCGCCCGGGATGCGCTACTGCTGGACGGCGGCATCTCCGGCCAACTGCTCCTGCGCGACTCCGCGGGCACAGCGCGAGTCTGGAACGGAGCCCGACGCGTACCCCTGGGACTGGTGGGCCGACCCCGCGGCTGAAATCAACTTGCAGCGCGTCGACCTGATCGCCACCGAGGTGCCCTGGGGTCCGGAATCTGGCAAAACGCCGATCCCGAGCTCACCGGTACGTGCAAGAGGCGTGCGCCAGGCTCGCCGAATGACCCGGGGAAAGGCATTAGCGACAGACGTCAATGTGTCTGGCACAAGAGATGCTACTCTTTTCCGACGCGGCAGCACTTGCCGAACGTCTCGGAGCTCGAGGAGCTTCTATGCCGGACCGGTCGTTGGAACAGCAGGCTCGCCAGAAGGTACGGATAGCCGTCCGAATGCTGGCCGACGCGCAAGGCCTCTATGCAGAGGCTGGCCGGGCCTATGCCGGCCCGGGCCTCAATGCGGAAGCGCTGGCCCAGCTAATCGAGGAGCTCACCCACCGCCTCGCCGAGGCGGACCGCCTGACCCCCCTAGGCTCGTAACCGCTTCACCATTCCGGACGATCAACTGGGAACAGTTGCCGTAGGCTGACCCGCCTCAGGGTCTCCCCGGTGGCTCTCCATATGTCCCGGTGAACGCCGGTGCCAGCGCTCCATTCGCTCCGGGACCGTCCACGTCACCGTAATCCGCTTCTTCTGCCGCATCACATCCAGCTTGGGCTTTTCTCCCGGATCGTAGGACCGGAGAATGCGCGTCGCCTGCGAGGCCGACCGAACGCTCCGGCCGTCGATGGCCAGGATCACGTCCCCGCCCTTGAGACCCAGGCTCGAGTCCTTTGGACTGCGGACCACCAAAGCCCCTTCCTTGGTCCCGAAGTACTCACCTAGCTCCGGGTTCACATCCACCAACTGCATCCCCATCGTCTCGCGCTGGTAGAACATTCCCCAGCCATCCGGTCCGCTGCCGAACTCGAACCGGCGCATGTCGGGCAGGGGCGGCAGATCGGGGAGGCGCATCCGCATATGGGCCCAGGACGGTCCCAAACGCTCAGCCACCAGGGTCGACTGCTTGGTGTCATTCCCGCGACGGTACTCCAGCTTCACGGTGTCGCCCGGCTCGAGCTTGCGGGCCAATGACAGCAGCTTCCGGCCAGGGCCCGACTCGTCTTCATCGGCGGACTTGATGCCGCCGAGTGCCACGCCGTTGAACTTGGTGATGATATCGCCCTCTTTGATCCCGGCATCGTCGGCCGGGCTGTCGGGAACGACGTCCTCGACTGCGGCTCCGGTCTTGTCGCGCTCGGCGTTCGCCTTGAGCTGAACCATGAGCCCGATCCTGCCCCGATCGTCTTCGCCCGATGCGAAGGTGCGGTGGTCTTGAGCGGAAAGGGACAGCGGGAGCGCCAGCAGGAGCGGCGCGATCAGACTGGATCGTCCGAACATAGGGACCTCCACCAAACGACGGGGGCTGCCCGATGCAAGCGTGCATGGGGAGTGTAATTCCTAGATTCTGGAGTCCCCGCCAGGGTCGCACGAAATGCGAACCGCCACGCTGGTTCCCCGGCGTGGCGGCTCCTGCCTCAGTCCTCTGTTGCGCTTTCCGGTGCTGCTACTCCGAGGCCGACGCCGTCTGCTTCTTGGCCGCCGGGGCCTTCCGGGTCCAGAACTTGGGATCCCGCGCGATGAACTCGTCCGACATGTAACTCATCTGCGGACTCACGCTGAACACGATGTCTTCGACTGATGAGTAGCCTTCGGACAGGGTGCTCAATTTCTTCTGCTGCTCCTCGGTGAACGCCTTTCCCAACTGGGCACCGACGCCGGTTGCCGGGTCGATTTCCGTGAGGGTCAGGTGGGGCAAGAAGACCAGGTAGGTCGGACCCGGCATCCCCGCGAGCACCTCGTAGGTGGCCCAGGGGAAGTCGATCTTGCCCTGCTCCACCGTGCTCTTGTAGAGCTTGGCCGCTTCGTTGAAGTCGGCCTCGTGACCCGGCCGCACCTGGAAGATCAGCACCTCCCAGATACGCGTCTTCGCCACATCTACCTTTCCGGGATTGCTCAGCTCGGAGCGAAAGCGGCCCAGGAACCCTCGAGCATCCGAGATGTTGGCGGCGTCCGCCTGGGAGAGCTTGTCCATCTCCGCATTGAGACCGGGCGCCGTGTCGATCGCCCTATTCGACTCCTCGAGCTCGGCCATGGACTCGTGCCCCTCCACGAACCAGGCCTCGGGAGGACCGTACACTGCGGTGAGGCCGATGTAATAGTTCTTCATTTTTGCTTTGGCAAAGGCGCGAGGCCATCCTGCTTCGGTGATGACGTGCTGTCCCGCGCGCCCGGGCTTGACCTGTTCCCGGAAGACTTGGAGATAGGCGGGCGGGGAATCTTGGGCAGCGAGGGGAAACGCGACGAAGAGAAGAGCTCCAGCAATCGCAAAGCGACAGCGGATTACCGAGGAGTACATGTGAGGCCCCCAGGAGAGTCGGACCACAGCCCGGGCTCCAGGCATTCCCCCGCACGGCCTGCGGTCCATTATGTAGGAGGGAAGGCGGGGATAATGTACGGCGCGGTCGCCTAGGGGACTAGACCCGCCGAGCGGCGGCGGCCTAGCGCTGCCTGCGCTGTGCTTCGAGCCTACGAAGCATCCGCAGCTGTGCGGCCACCCACTCCAGACCACTTGCAGCAGCCGGTAACGCAGCATTGGTTATCACGCGTGCGGCTCTAGGCAAGCAGCGATCCTCCCTTCCGACTCAGGAAAGGTCTCGGCCGGGGACACTGTCCTGGTGCCTCCACTCGGAGAGCGTCCGACTGCCGGTTGCCAAGTGCGCGTGTGGCTTCCGCATGGCATGCGGGAGGGCCAGCCTGGACGGGGTGGCAGTGACGACAGCGTTCCTCTAGCTCTGCAGCGCGCGGGCGCGGACTGGCACCGGCTGGTTCAGTATGATGCCGATGGTCCCGATGGAAGCCTGAGTGGGTACCAGCGCGCCCAAGTACGGTGCACTGTGGCCCAGAGCTGGGACGGTGGGGATGACAGCGATTCGACCTACTTGCCCGAGCTGTGGTATCGACAGGAGCTCACCTGCTGGGCAGAACCGAGCGGATGATGCGCCTCCTACGCAGGCCATGAGCGAAATCGTCGCAGGGATGCCGCTCGCCGCAGCACTCTTCATATCAGCTGCTGGTCGAGGTTCGGCACAGCATGCGGTAATCTCATGCGCCATGGAGCAAGGAGCCGAAGGTCGTCGCACTCATGTGGTCGCGAGCGCTGAGCTGGACGAAATCGCTGATGAGCTGGTCCAGCTGGTGACGGTACTGGATGCGATGAATCGGTTCCGGTTCGCCAATGAGCGGGAATTGCTGGTAGCGTGGGAAAGTGCCAGCAGCATAGGGGACCCATCGCCGGCCAAGTGGGAGCCGCAGGAACCAGCCGCACCACCGGCCGGCGAAGTCCGGCCCGCGGCGTGAGGCGCCAAACTGAGGGCGAGGGTCCAGTCGACTCTCGCCCTCAACGCTTGCTGCACTAGGATTCCCCCCATGCGCCTCGTGGCTTGTGCACCCGTGAAACGGAGAGCTCTGCACGGAATTCACGCTGGATTCACGCCTGGGCCGTAGGTATGGATGCTGCTGTCGGCTCGTCTCCGCTCACCCCTACACGAGGTACCTATGAAGGCCGAGAAGCAGAAGACCTATCAGCTCAGGTTGACACCCGAACAACGCTCCGAAGTTCGCGAGCTCACGGGCAAGGAAGTCGACACGCTCGAGCTCAACGTCGAGGAGCTCGAGGAGCGGATTGCGCCGGTGACGAGGGCGGGATTGAACAAGATACGGCCTCAGTGAGTACCAGCGCGGCGGGTTCTGCGTTGAGGGCGAGGGTCGCAGTCGACTCTCGCCCTCAGCGCTTGCGGCGCTAGGATTCCCTTCATGCGCCTTTTGGCTCGCCGGCTTTACCTTCTCCTGCTCCTAGGGGCGTGTGCCCGCGCGACCCCTGACGCCCCAGCCTTTGAGCCCGAGATCCGCGCCTTCGAGGCGGCCGACCGCTCCAGGCCGCCTGCGCCGGGCGGTGTTGTCTTCGTCGGCAGCTCCTCGATAAAAAACTGGACCACAGTGGCTGCCGATTTCCCCAACCTGCCGGTGCTGAACCGGGGCTTCGGCGGATCCACTCTCGCCGACGTGGTCCACTACCAGGACCGGATCGTGCTGCCCTATCGCCCCCATCTGGTGGTGCTATACGCCGGCGATAACGATCTCGCCCAGGGCCGGACCCCCGAGCAGGTGGTCGCCGACTACCGCGCGTTTGTGGCTCGGCTCAGGTCCGCGTTGCCGGCAACCCGCCTGGCATACATCTCCATCAAACCGAGTCCCTCCCGACGGCAATTCATGGCGCTGGCGCGCGAGACCAACCAGCGTATCCGGGCGGAAACCGCCAAGGAGAGCCTCACCACATACGTGGATGTCTTCTCTCCCATGCTCAATGCGGCCGGCCAGCCGCGGCCCGAGCTGTTCGTTGCGGATAGCCTGCACATGACTCGGGCAGGCTATCTCTTGTGGCGCTCGCTGCTGCAGCCGGTGGTCCACTAGAGCACCGGCGGCTGCCACTCAGCTCCACGCCTCTCCCGCCACTGGCCTCATTGTGATACATACCACGGTCCCGTGGCGTCGCATCGGTCACGATACAGGAGGGCACATAGACAGGAGGACCGATGCCCGAGAAAGAGACCATCGAGCGCGCCCATGAGGACGCTCGTGAAGGCAAATCGCCGTCAACCCAAGCCGGCGAGTTCGTGCGGGAGGAGATGCATCACATTCGCGAAGGGAAGCACGGTGCCCGTTCGACCAAGCAGGCGATCGCCATTGGGTTGTCGAAGGCCAGAAGGGCCGGCGTGAAGCTCCGCCCGCCGAAGAAGGGGTCCACCTCGGCAAAGACCAGAAGGAGCGCCGAGCGGGCCTATCGGAAGGGACAGAGTGGCTCGAAGAAGCGCTCCTCGAGGCGGTCGCGTGCCGTCCGGGGCGCGCTCAAGCGCGAGGGGCGTGGGGCGGCCTCACGCGGCGCGCTCTCGAGGCAGGCTCGCTCCGCAGCGCGCAGGCGGAGCGCGAGGAGCCGCTCCGCGGCGGCGAAGAAGGCGGCCAGGACCAAAGGACGCGCCGGCCGGTCAGCCGCCGCCAAGAAAGCCGCGAGGACGCGCGCCCGGCGGCGGTAAGACTGTTGCGCTGCTGAAGGCAACCGGAACGCGGGCGGGCAACGGTACCCGCCTGTCCCGCGGTCCGCGCCGCCGCAGACTTCCTATGCCCCCACCTTCTGCTGGCGTTTGCTCACCAGGTTGACCACGTGCGTCACCCCCGCAGCCGCGGCCGCAAGGCCGGCAAGGGCGGCGTTCGCCAGGTTGAGGAGATCCTGCTGGGTCATAAAAAAGAATCCCAGGGTCGCGATCAGCAGGACCATGGCCGGCAACCTCACCGAGTCCCAAACGCTCCGACGGGCCGCGACGGCGCGCTCGACGGATTGCACGTGGCGCAGCAGGTACATGCGGAAGGTCTCGTTCATGATGACGAAGTTAGGGCGCCGTTGAATGAGCCCGCGCACCAGGAGACGCCGAAGGATCCGGCGATCCTTCCCATTGGCGAGGCCGTCCGCCGCGATGTGCACCAGGACCAGGCGTTCGGCTGTCTGGCAATCCTCCCACAGCGAGTCGTAGTAGGACTCCGCCCGCTCGGCAAGCAGGTCCAGCAGCTCCTCGTAGCTGGGCTCGGCCGCATGCCGGGCCATCTGTGCCGCATACTCCGGCACACCGCGCCAGATCTCCCGCAGGTTGCGGTCGTATCGACTTTCTGATTCGACCAGGTCCACCACCTTCGAACGCCCCAACGAGTCAGCTTCCTCCTTCCGCGCCTCGCCGCCACCATCCGGGGGATTCCACCGGCCGGCATCGACGGTCACGAACGACCTGCAGGTGATCCCGGCCCGGCCCTGCGACAGCTCCGCATCGACATAGTGCAGCGAGCCCAGCAGCCCTCGGGAATAGCTGCCGGACGGGCGCCCCGCCACCACCGTCACGCTGCAGCTCAACTCGCGCACCAGCGTATCGAGCAGGACCAACTTGGCTTTGCTGGCGCCGGGATCGTTCTCGTTGTGCTCGAAATGCCGCACCAGCACGGGGGAGCCGGCCCGGACCTTGGGGTCGATTTGCTCGAGGACCTTGTCCCCGTCGAGTGAGTATTCCTGGAGATCGATGATTTGCCGGGTTTCGCCTTTGGTGATGTCATTTTCTTCGGTGCAATCGCGGCAGACCACGAACAGGTTGACGTCCGCGAGTGGAGTGATGCGCCGGGGCTCCGTCACCAGCACGGGATCGGTCACGTCGACCAGCAGAAGCCGGCGCATCAGGAAGCGCACCACCGCGACCACGATGAGAAGCAGCAGCACACCGAAGACGATAAAGGCCGACCACTCGACTCTGTTCTCCGGCCACAGGGCGGGGAGCACGGTGCTTAGAGTGATCGGGAGTGGTTCCCCGAAGCTGCTCGCTTGGAGCCGGAGCGAGCGTCCCTTTGTGGTCCACTTCCAGCTGCCGTCCTCCGCACCCGCTCCGCTCAACCCCTGCCACTCGACCGAGGTCTCGGCATAGTAAGGAAAAAGCAGCGCGGTCGTCACGGCCACCGGCGCCTCGAGTGAGCCACCCTTCGCGGCACCGACAGCGCTGTCGGTCTGGGCCACGAACCCCGGATACAGGTCCAGCCGGCACCAGCTCGGGGACAAATCCAGCATGGTCATGCCGGACTCGAGGCAGAGACTCGGGGAGGTTGCCGGATCCTGCCTCGGCTGCACCTTGGCCACGGCGTTTTCGATTCGGCCCCGGCGGTCCTGCACTGCCCTGGCTACGCGCAATTGGCTGTACTTGACCATCAGGCCCATGTGGGCCGCGTGGGACAAGTCGAAATAGCCTGCCGCCGGCAGTACTGCCACCAGCAGAAGGTAGAGCGTCGCCGCGACGGCGTATCGCAGGACGATGGGCTTCCCACCGTGGCCCCGGTGCTCGGCTGGCCTGGGAGCCCTGTTCCCGGAGGTGGCCATCGCCGGGTCGGGACGGCTGGAGCGGCCCAGCGTCAGGGTCAGGGCCGATGCGAGCGAAGTAAGGCTCGCTATGGCGGCGAATTCACTCCAGGGCGCCCCGGCCTTCCAGAGCAACAGGGCGAAGGTGAGCAGGCCGAGACCGACTGCGCCGCAGCGGCAGGCAGCCCTGATGACGCGCCGGTCCGCAACCAAGGTCGCCATCGTGGTGCCGCTCCGGCCGACGATGCTCAGGAGCTGATCACGCAGGAATCGGAGCTCGTGCTCCCGCCGGGTCAGACGGATGAACACGATCAGCGTGATCAGCAGCGGCAGGGTGCCTGCCGCGACCAGAAGCGCGTCGCCGTGCAACCTCACCAGCGCGATGGCGAATGCTACGATGAACAGCACGAAGACGACCGCCAGCTCGGTGTAGGCCAATCCCTGTCGCCGGTCGGGCCAGAGCCAGGGCAGCCGGTACCTCGGCCAAAGCACCAGTGCGCCGACGGCAAGGGCCAGCAGCAGTCCGACGTGGAGAATGACAAGCCAGACGCTGGTCGCGATCATCTCGAGATTCAGAACCCGCCCCGGCTGCTTGTCGCGCAGCGTGACCAAGGTCCACGGATGCCCTGGCACCGGGGTCACATAGGCCCGATGATCGAGGCCCCCATACGTGAGATTGAGGGAGGTCGCCGCCCGAGCGAAGACGGCCGAGCGCAGCTGCCGATCCTGATCGGCCTCGGCAAAGAAATTTTCGTCCAGGTTCCTGCTGGTGTCGGAGTGGAACAGCACCGCCCCTTGATCGTCGATCATGGCGAAGGCGTAGGTCGGGGGGAGCACGACGCCGATAAGCGACGGCAGGTTGAGGGCCATCGTAGCGATCGGTACGGGAATCCTGTTCTTGTCGACCGGAACGCCTTCAACCGCGAGGGCCAGGGCCGCCTGCCGCTTGCCCGTGGTCCAGGAGCGAACCGACTCCAACTCCCAATCGCCGGACGGCGGCACCGCCTCTCCCCCGATCGCGAGCCGGTGCATCAGGTTTCGAAAATAGGTTCGCTCCCTGACCGAGATGCGAGGTTGCACGTACCGGTCCACTGCCCACTTCCGGCGTTGCTGTCCAGTGGTATCGACCAGCAGCCAGGACTCGAAGACGGGATAGGAGATCAAGCCCTTCACGCTCGAGTTCGCGAACAAGTTCGGGGTCATCGAGTCCCCTGGCACAATCCCGACCTTCAGCACCAGCCTCTGGAGCTGGGCCCTGGCGGAGTCGGTCTCCTCTCGGAAGTGGCCAAGTATGGATTCGGCGAGGGCTGCCAGATCGCCATCCCGATCTCGGCGGAACTTCTGGTAGGCATAGAAGTCGAGCAGGAAAATGGTACTCGTCATGAGAACCAGCAGTGCGCAGGTGGCAAGGCGGATGCCGTCACTCAACTGGACGCGTTGGCGCTCACCCAACAGCCAGAGTCGCATGAAGGGCCAGCTCAGCAGGGCGAGGCCGAGCAGCGCTACGATGAAGGTGAACGCCGACAGGGGGACCCTGAGACTCTCCCTCACGAAGCCCCACTTGCTCACCAGCCCGGCGAGGACGAGCTGGGCGTCACGCGGCACACCGTCGTTGTCGATACAGCAGGGCTGGAGGAACACCCGGTAGCTGCTGCCCGCAATGTCGGCGTCGGCAATGTTAGGGCTGGCGCGCAGGTCCGCCCAGTTGGGGCTGGACTTCTGCTTCTCGCCTGCGGCTTTCCAAATGACGTTCAGCCGGATGAGACCGAGGTCCGAGGCGCCGGACTGCGCCAGGATCCGTCCCCCTGTGTCCGCGAGGACGGTCTTATCAAAGACCCGGCCGGCTATGGGATGGCGCAGAATGGACTCGAGGTAGCCGTTGGCGTTAAGCACTACTCGAACCGGCCTCAGGGATTTGCTCGGGGTCGCCAGCCGCAGGAGGCAAGACCCGCCGCTCTTGAGGTCGGGGCGCCAGGAGGTGGTGAGCGAGTCGCCACCTGAAGGAACGGTGCAAGAGCCAACTCTCGGGCCACGCCAGAGCGTGCTGTCAGGTAAGCCGGTCTTCGAATTGCCTTGCTTAACCAGCGCGACGTAGTCGAAGACCGGAATGAACGGTGCGGCCAGCTTTAGGGAATCGGGCCTGGCCCCCACGTGCTCGTCGAGCACCTTTCGCGCCGATGCCAAGGAGGCCTCCACCTGGGAGCTCATGGTGGTAAGCGTTCGGAGGTTGCGCTCCATGAGGTAGCGCTGGCGGTGCAGGGCAAAGAAGCCGTAGTGCGCGGCATAGAGCGCGCCCAGCGCCAGCAGGCTGAGGATGATGACCTTGGTGCTCCGGAGAATCGGAGACTCGTCTCTGAGCAGCCGGGCAAAGCTGCCAGTGAGGGAACGCGTGGGTGCGGGGGAGGCCGCTGTAGTGGCCCCTGACGTCGCAGGCGTGCTCGCGCCGTTGGGGGATCCGTCGGATGGTGCGGGGCCCATGGACGCTCGCCTGGTGGTGCAGGGGGAGGGAAGGGTACGGTACGGCTCGGCCCGGCGCGGGGCAAGAGCGATGGCCGCAGACCTGGCTACCTCGAGGATAGCTGAGCCAGGGATTTGTCAGGCAGTGTGTCGCGTCAGATGCTGGTTTGGGTTTGGTTGTACAGCCCCAGGCGCTTGGCTCGTCGCATTCCATGGTTCAAGCAGCTGCAATGCGACTGGCCGAGAGCGGGCGAGACCCTGATGATAGCAGCGCATGGGGCCATGGGATCCAGCGCCCGATCAGCACTCTTGAGCGTTGATCAGAGGGGTCAGTTCCCGCAGCTGAGCCACGCGGAGCCAGAGCCCTAACCAAGCCAGCGCACCGAGCAGGACGGGGAAGAGCAACCAGGGATCGCCGATGCGTACTTGGGTGGCGGTGGCGCCGCCGAGATAGCCGGTCACCAGAATCGCTCCCAGGACGGCAGTGCGGGGGATGACGTAGAGGATGGTGCAAACCAGCAGAGTAAGACCGATCCAGGGCGCGAGCTGGACCGTATATCCGAACTTCGGCATCCCTTCCACGTATGGGGCAAAGCCCGCCAAGCGTGCTCCGCCATCGAAGAGCAGAAACGCCGAGACCAGCCCGGTGAGCAGGCGGCCGGTCCAGACCATGTTTCTCGCGGGCGTCGTATTCCTCCAGGCCGATTGTGCGAAGTGTGCCGCGATGACGTTGCAGCCTCGTTTCGTCCGATGTCGCAAAACGGCCCCCATCCTGACGCAATTCGGGCCTTGCCTTTCCCCACGAAAAGCCGCATTTGGTAGGTCGATACATTCCCACAACTCGAACACCACAGCCCAGGCCAGCCGTGCGAGCCGCATCCAGAGGCGCACCGCCCGGTCCCTTCTATCGGGGCCGTGATCATAGCAATCGATGTGGCCGCCGGCGCAGCATCATTCGTCGGGCCTGGCTAAGCGGGGTTCTGCTCCTCGCCGCCTGCGTTCGGGTGGCGGTGGAGGCCCGTGCGCCGGAGCCCTCTCCCACTCGCAGAGGGGTGAAGACTGTTTGGGTGTACGCCTGGGGGCTTGGGAAAGTCCCTAAAGTGATCGCTGAGTGCGGTGAAATGCACGTGCACCGGGCCACGGTGCACACCACTCTTCCTGGCTTCCTGCTCGGACTGGTGACTCTGGGGATCGTCCTCCCAACCCAAGTCGAATACGTCTGCGCCACCAGAGCGCCCGTCATCCGCGGGCAGCCGCCGCCGCCTCCCCCGCCATGATCACCCGGCTCACCTTCCGCGACTATCTCCAACAGTCAGGGCAGTCTCGGCTCCAGAACGTGCACGGCACCGTCACCTTCACGCCCGAGGCAATCGTCCATCTCGAACCCGGCCCCGACGACGACGCCCGCTATAGCGAGACGGTCCGGGACACTTGCGCCGTTCTGGGTGAGGCGGTCGCCGCGCAGAAGCGGCTCCGCTGTCTGGGACGCCGATGGTCCGTGTCACCGATCGCCAATACCGACGGTTGGCTGCTGGACCTCTCCGATACCACCTACGCGCAATGGCTGGGTCCTGACGACCTCACAGCGGAGGTCGCGGCCAGGCGCGACGTGGCCCACTTGCTGGTCTCCGGCGGAGCATCGATCCGCTGGATCAACTGGATGCTGCATCGCGCCGGCTGGTCGTTGCAGACCAGCGGGCAGAGCAACGGACAGGCAGTGGCCGGAGCCATCGCCACCGGCACTCACGGCTCTTCCTTTCATATAGGGGCGTTGCACGACACCGTCGCCGCCATCCACGTGGTGGTGTCGCCCACCGAGCACTGGTGGGTGGAGCCCAAGAGTCAGCCCACGACGGTTCCGGGATTTGCGGTGGGACTGGGCGCCAAGCCGGTCCTCGATGACGAGCTGTTCAGCGCGTTGCAGACCTCGCTAGGCTCGCTCGGCATCGTGGTCGGTGTCGTCCTTCGCTGTGTCCCCAACTTCTGGCTCGACCTCAAGCGCTACAACGTGCCCGAGGGAAATCTCCCCGCAGGGCGTCTCACAACGTCGCAGCTCATCGATCGACTCGCCGCCTGGCAGTTCGATCAACTCATCGGTCAGCCGCTGGACCGCATCCGACACTTCGATACGATCTTCAACCCTTACCTGCCGGACAAGCAGTGCTACGTGAACGCGTACGTTCGCACTGATCCGCCCCCCGGCCAGGTAGCACCCGAAGTCACCGGCGAGTACCAGGAAAGTGAATGGAGTCCCGATGTGTTGCAGTTCGTCGGCCGCCTCTCCGGCGCCATACCCGGTGGTCCCGGAGCCGTGACTCAATTGGGACTCAAGACCGAGTACGGGAAGCCGGTGGGCACTACTCCCCGAGTATGGGGTGCGTGGTTCGCCGGGATGGACATTCCGTCCGGCTCACTCGCGCTCTCCTTCGGCATCGATTGCGATCACCTCTCTGCCGGCCTCGGCGCGCTGCTCGAGACCGTGGAGGCGAAAGGCAGGGTGCCGTGCGTGGTCGCGACGAGATTCGTGCCGCGCACGACCTCCTTACTTGGCATGAACCTGTACCAGCGCACCTGCATGATCGACGTGGATGGTTCCAACCTGCCTGCGATGGCCGAGTTGCAGGCGGAGTGCAGCAACGCCCTCCAGCGAGTTGGCGTCCCATTCACGCTGCACTGGGGAAAATGGATCGACCTTCTGACCCGAGGACAGATCGAGAGCGTGTATGGCGATCGGGTGGTGCGCTGGCGGGCCGCACGCAAGAAGCTGCTTCCCGATCCACAGATCTCTCGCACCTTATCCAACGACCTGGTCGACAAGCTGCTGTTGTAGCAGCCTTCGTCGCCCGGAAAGCAGGCTCGCATGACCAGACTAGCCACCGCCGGCGCCATCCTCGAGATGCAACTGCTTCAGCTCAGCGAGCCGGGCCAACCCCTCATCGACGATCCGGCCGCGACCGCGGTCGATGCGCTGGCGTTCGTCGCCATGGTGCCCAAGGGCATGGCCGATATCATGGGCGCAACGCTGGACGAGCTGGAAGCCTCCGGCCTCAACGCCAAGACTCCCACGGAGCGAGAAGACTTCCTCCGGCGCCTCTGGGACAACCCGGCGTGGCGGATGCGCCTCTCCGCGCTCATTCGCCTGGGATGGCTGGTGATTTACTCTCGCCCCCCGGCTCG
>UEXR01000764.1_pt1 | contig 21292 bp, 14 predicted proteins | sample 4301101 | NCBI WGS metagenome assembly UEXR01 (sample SAMEA4773180, study PRJEB27434) | metagenome | biome: 2259; feature: agricultural soil; material: soil | place: USA | collected 2014-09 | depth 0.25 m
GGGTCGCCGAGCTCGCCCAGGAAGGTCGTCCGCAAGGTCGCGACTATGGTACGGGCGATTTCGTCCTGGATGGCGAACACGTCGGCGATCTCTCGGTCGTAGCGCTCGGACCAGAGGGCCCGGCCATCGGTGACCTCGGTGAGCTGCACGGTTATCCGCAGGCGATTGCCGGCCCGCCGCACGGTCCCTTCCAATACGGCAGACACATTGAGCCGGGCTCCCAGCGTCCGCACGTCTTCGCGCAGTCCCTTGAGCGCGAACACCGAGGTGCGGGAGGCTACCTGGAGACCCTCGACCTTGGTGAGGGCAGTGATCAGCTCGTCCGTCATGCCGTCGCTGAAGTACTCGTTCTCCGGATCGGCGCTGGCATTCACGAAGGGGAGTACCGCGATGGCCCGGGTCTCACCCCGGCTGGAGAGTGAGATCGCCGGCACGATCTCGGTGGTCGGCGCCATGAGGCCTTCGGCGAACTCGGTCATGCTGCCGAAGCGTTGACCCGGTTCCTTGGCGAGGGCCTTCATCAGGGCGCGCTCAACGCTCGTCGGCACACCGGGGCGACGGGGTCGGATCGCGGCTGGGGCCTCGACTGCGTGGCGCGCCATCGTCGCTCGAGGACCGCTGCCGGCGAAGGGGGGCTCGCCCACCAGCATCTCATACAGCACGCAGGCCAAGCTGTACTGGTCGGTCCGGCCGTCCAGGCCGGTTTCCGCGCTGGCTTGCTCCGGGCTCATGTACGCCGGGGTACCAACGGTAAATCCCCGGTCAGTGATATAGGGGTTGTCGCCGCCCGCGGCGGAGATGGCGGTCGCTACCCCAAAATCGGCCACCACCGGCTCGCCTTCGTGGAGCAGGATGTTCTCGGGCTTGATATCGCGATGGATGACGTTGTGTCGGTGGGCGTAGCCCAGGGCACTGGCAACGGCCCGGGTAATCCGCAGGGCCACGTCGATGGGAAGCTGTCCTTCGCGGCTCAGCCGGTTGCGCAGACTCTCACAGCCGGCATAGGGCATGACGAAGTAGAGCAGGCCCTCGCACTCTCCCGAATCGTGCAGCGGTAGGATCTGAGGGTGGGCCAGCCGGGCGGCGATCCGAATCTCCCGGAGAAATCGCTGGGGCTCGTAGCCCGCGCCCTGGACCGGCCGGAGCACCTTGATCGCGACCTTGCGGGAATGCTTCAGATCCTCCGCAAGGTAGACCGTGGCGGCCCCTCCGCGGCCGATCTCCTCCTGAATGAGATAGCGATCCGCGATGGCAGCTCGCAGGCGGTCGGCGACGTCGAGCACGCGATGAACTCCAGCCTCAGAATCCCCGGGGAGCACCCTCGTACCCCGCGAGGGAACCCCATACGGAATGAATGATAAGACTGTTCCAAATGGTTACCGAGTGACCGGACTCAGGCGGGGTAATAGCGCGTCCCTCGGCGCGCCATATCCACCAGCGACTCCGTCGGGGCGAAGCGCTCGCCGTATTGGTCTTGAAGCTCATTCAGCACATCGACTACGCGGCCGGCACCAAGATCGTCGATCATGCGCAGAGGCCCGCCGCGGAATGCCGGAAAGCCGATGCCATACACCGCGCCCAGATCGCCGTCGCGTGCGCTGCGGACCACCTGCTCGGTGCAGGCGATGGCCGCCTCATTGAGCATCATGTACACCAGCCGGCGCTCCACGTTCCAGGGAGCGATCTCGTCCACTGGCCGCACGCCGAGGAGCGGGTAGACCGAGTCATCCACTCCGGCCTTGTGCCCCTCGTGATAGCGGTAGAAGCCACGACCGTTCTTGCGGCCGAACCGGGTTGCACCCAGCAACCGGCCCAGCGCGGTGGCCGGTTTCATCCGCTCTCCAAACGCCTCGTACATCACCTTGGCCGCCTTCTGCGCCACGTCGAGCCCGATTTCATCCAGCAGAGCCACCGGTCCGACGGGGAACCCCCAAGCCGTCATGCTCCGGTCGATCAGCTCGATCGGTACACCTTCTTCCAGCATCAGCGCAGCCTCATTCAAGTAGGGCGACAGGATGCGGTTGACCCAAAATCCCGGGCTGTCGCGCACCACGATGACCGTCTTTCCCATGCGGCGGCCGAAGCGCACAGCGGTGACGATGGCCTCCGGGCTGGTCCTCTCGGTGGGGATGACCTCAAGCAATGGCATCTTCTCCACCGGGGAGAAGAAGTGCATGCCCAGCACTCGGTCGGGACGGGTCGCCTGGGCGGCGATCTCCCGAATCGGAATGGTCGATGTGTTGCTTGCGAAGATCGCATCGGGCCGGGTGACCGCTTCGACCTCCGCGAGCACTTGCCGTTTCACCTCCAGGTCCTCGAACACCGCCTCGATTACCAGATCCGATCGGCCGAAGCCGCTATAGTCGGCGCCTCCTGAAAGCAACGCGCTCAGCCGTTCGTACTGCGGCCGGGTGAGACGCCTGCGAGTCAGCCGTTCCTTGAGCAGCCCGATGGCGGTGTGCAGTCCCTTGCCGACCCGGGGGAGATCGGCGTCCTTGAGCCGAGTATCGACTTCTACGTTGAGCACCGCGGTCGCCGCGATGCCGGCCCCCATGAAGCCGGAGCCCACGACGCCGAGGCGGCGGATCTGTCGCGGTACGGCGCTCCCGGGTGCAATGCCATCGTCTTTCTTGAGGGCCGTGGAGGCGAAGAAGACCTGGACCAGCTTGCGGGAAACGTCTCCCACGGCCAGGTCGCCGAAGGCGTGATGTTCCTGCTGCAGACCGGCGGCAATCCCATGCTCCAGGCCGACGCGAACCGCCTCGAGTGCCGCGAGCGGCGCCGGATAGTGGCGTCCGGTCTTCTCCTCGACCTTTTTGCGTGCGGCGCGATAAATCAGCCGGCGCCCGGCCGGCGTGCCCTCGAGCAGCCGCTCGGACATTCCGACCTTCGGGGCGCGCCGGGTGCCCTTCTTGTCGGCCAGCCGCTCGGCGGTAGCGATCGCGACTGGCTTAAGAATGCTCTGGGGCACCAGCTCGTCGACCAGACCCAGGCGATAGGCCTTGGCGGCTCGCTCGCTCTTGCCGGTCAGGATCATGTCCAGCGCGGCCTTGAGGCCAATGAGCCGGGGCAATCGCTGACAGCCGCCGGCGGCGGGCAAAAGCCCCAGCTGCACTTCTGGAAGACCCAGCTGGGTCTTGGGGTGATCACTGGCGACTCGATAGTGACAGGCGAGCGCGAGCTCCAGTCCAGCGCCGAGACAGGACCCGTGGATGGCCGCAACGACCGGCTTGGACAGCGTCTCCACCCGGCTCACCATCTCTTGACCCTCGAAGCTCAGCCGTTCGGCTTCGGTTCGGGTGGTGAGCGCGGTGAACTCTTCGATATCGGCGCCGGCGATGAAGCTGTCCGGCTTGCCGGAGATGAGGACGACCGCCCGGATGGTGGCATCGTCGCGAAGGCGAATCAACAACGCCTCGAACTCCACCTTGACCGCGGCGTTGAGCTTGTTCACCGGCTCGCCGGGGAGGTCGAAGGTGACGACCGCGACCGAGCGTTCGAGAGCGGTGGTGAAGGCGGACACGGGGGAAGCCTTAGGCCTCAGGTGACTGGTCGAGAGTATTTGGTCTTTGGTCTTTGGTCGCTGGTCTCGCAAGCTGAGCCGAATGCGCCGAGACTAAAGACCAATGACCAACGACTCTCAAACGCTCAGGCATCTCTCTCCAGAACCATTGCATATCCCATCCCTCCCTGGGCGCAAATGGAGAGCAAGCCGAATTGGACGTTCCGCCGGCGCATCTCATGCGCCAAGGTGGTCGCCAGTCGTGCCCCGGTGGCAGCGAAGGGGTGACCGATCGCAATGGACCCGCCCATCACGTTGGTACGGGTCCAATCCACCTCTCCCACCGGGCCGGGCAGGCCGAGCCGCTCGGCCCAGGCCCGCGATGCCCACGCCTGCACGTTGGAGAGCACCTGCGCGGCGAAGGCTTCATGAATCTCTACCACACCCAGATCCTTCCAGACGATCCGGGCACGTTCCAGCGCCTTAGGGACGGCGTACACCGGCCCCATGAGCAGCTGCCAACCCGGGTCCACCGCGCTTACTGCGTAGCTGCGGATGTAAGCGAGCGGCGCGTAGCCGAGAGCTTTGGCCTTCTCCTCAGCCATGAGCACAACCGCCGCGGCCCCGTCGGTGAGCGGCGAAGAGTTTCCCGCGGTGACCGAGCCATACTTTCGGTCGAACACCGGCTTGAGCGCTGCCAGGGCCTCGAGCGACGTGTCCGGACGGATGCCGTTGTCCGTGGCGAACGGTTGATCCATGTTTGGGCCACCGAACCAGGGCGCGATTTCCGCAGTAAGCCTGCGATCGTTGGTAGCGGCGGCGGCCCGCTGGTGACTCATGAGGGCGAACCGGTCCTGCTCCTCCCGGCTGATACCGTTCTCCTTGGCCATCTTTTCCGCCGATTGACCCATCGTCTCCCCAGTGGAGGGCTCCGCGATCGCGGGAGAAATCGGAATCAGGTCTCGGGGCCGAAGCCGGGAGATGCTGGAGAGCCGGCCGCCGAGGCCGCGCGCCTTGCTGGCATCCACCAGAACGCGGCTAAAGCCTCGAGAGTGGAGGATGGGGATATCGGAGAGTGACTCGACTCCACCGGCCAGAATCGTGTCGGCGTGTCCCAGCGCGATCTGGTCCGCCGCGTTGCCGATGGCCTGGGCGGCGGAGGCGCAGGCTCGGTTCAGGGTATAGGCCGGGACGCTGGGGAGCAGCTGAGGGAGGAGACTCACCTCCCGAGCTACATTAGGCGTGAGAACCGAGGGAACGACCTGCCCGAAGACGACCTCATCGATCTCTCGCCCGTCCACCTCGCTCCGCATGAGCAGCTCTCGAGCGACGTGGCGGGCCAGGGCGACGGCGGGAACATCGCGGAACAGAGTCCCGCTCTTGGCGAACGGGGTACGGAGCCCGGCGATGATCGCGACCCGCCGACCCGGAGAATCCTGCATTCCACCTCGGCACTAAAGTGCTGTCAGAAGTGAAAAGTAAGAAGTGAGAAGTAAGAAGTGAGACAAACTCGACCAGGTCCCTCGCGGCCCCTTCCGCTCTTCGTGCCTACTTCTTACTTCTTACTTCTCACTTCTTACTTTTCATGGCGACTATGCTCGCCACCGCCCTCCAGCGCTCGGCATCGATCGGCTCAAGCACCTCGCGTCCGTACAAGACCCGGAGGGGCGCGACCAGGCGGGCGAGCTCACCCGGCCGGAGAAGGTGGTCGTCGGAGGTGGGCCCCCAGCCAAGCTCGCGTTGGGTGGTGAGGAACGATTCCATGATCAGGATGCCACCGGGCGCAAGGACTTCATGCACCCGAGGCATCCTGGCTCGGTCAAGATAATTGAACACCAGAACCGCATCAAAGCAGCCGAGCTCTGGCCATGAGTCTTCCAGATCGGCGATGCGCCAGTCGATCGAGAGCCCATTGTCCTCGGCGAGCTCCTTGGCAGTGGCCAGGCTGGTCTCGTCTCGGTCGAGCGCCGTTACCCGGGCTCCCAAGGCGGCCGCCGCCAGGCTGTGGCGACCTTCCCCACAAGCCAGATCCAGCACTCCCGCGTCCGGACGAATGAGATGAGCCCACCAGAGAAACCAGGTGCTGGGTCGGGGTACTCGCGAGAGAGGGGGCAGAGTCACGAACGGCGATCCTCAGTGCGCGCTACCTTGGACGAACTGGCCGCGCAGCCGGCCGACATCCTGATCATCGGCGGTGGCATCACCGGAGCGGGAGTCGCTCGAGACGCGGCAATGCGTGGCCTGCGCACGGTATTGGTCGAACAGAATGATCTCGGGTCAGGCACCAGCTCACGCTCGAGCCGCCTGATCCATGGCGGCCTGCGCTACCTCGAGACCGGCAATTTTCGTCTGGTACTCGAGGCCAATCGTGAACGACGGGTCCTCCTCCGCATCGCGCCACATCTCGTCTGGCCGCTTTCCTTCACCTTTCCACTGCACCGCGGCGATCGGCTCTCGCTCTGGCGGCTCGCGGCGGGAATGTGGCTCTACGACGTTCTCGCACTGTTTCGCAATGTGCGGACACACCGGATGCTCGGCAAGCGCGCGCTCCTCGAGGCCGAGCCGATGATTCGGGAACGCGGCCTGATCGGTGGCGCCCGATTCTACGACGCCCAGTGCGACGATGCCCGGCTGGTGCTCGCCACCGCCCGCTCAGCCATGCACCACGGGGCCCTGGTGGCCAACTACGTCGCGGTCTGCGGCCTCGAGCGTACGGCCGGACGGGTGGTCGGTGCCGTCGTCGAGGACCAGCTCAGTGGCGAGCGCGCCGTGATCCGGGCGAGCGTGGTGGTCAATGCGACGGGCCCCTGGAGCGATCGAGTCCGCCGCCTGGAGGACGGAGGCGCCGCTCCGATGCTGCAGCCCACCAAAGGGGTGCATATCGTGGTCGATCGGTCCCGGCTGGACCACCGCGACGCCATCGTCTTCACCAGCCCTATCGATGGCCGAATCCTGTTCATTCTACCCTGGGGTGATCTCTCCTACATCGGCACGACCGATACCTATACCAATGATCCTCCCGATCGACCCGGAATCAGCCGCAACGATATGGTCTACCTGCTCCGATCGGCCAATGCCCGCTTTCCCAACGCGCGGTTGGGTCTGGAGGACGTCCGCGCGGCCTGGGTCGGGCTCCGGCCGCTGCTGGCGAACGGCGCGGCAGTACCGGCCTCGAGCCGGTCGCGAGAGCATGCCATCGTACAGGGCTCCGGTGGCATGATCAGTGTCGTGGGCGGCAAGCTCACCACCTACCGGGCGATGGCTCGAGAGGTGGTGGACCGGGCCGTGCGCGAGCTGCGGTTCCGTGATGGCCGTCCCCGGCGGGCGGAGGCCCGAACGGACGAGGAGCCGCTGCCCGGAGGTGAAGCTGCTGATCTCAGCACGTTTCGAGACCGTGGGCTGGAGCTCGGCATCGGGCCCGACAGCGTGGAGCACCTGCTTCGACACTACGGAACCGAAGCGGCTGGGATCTACAATCTTGGCGCGTCGGATCGGCAGCTGTTCCGGCGGCTCGCTCCTCCTCACGTGGCAATCGAGGCGGAGGTCGTTCATTCCGTCCGGCGCGAGCTGGCCCAAACCGTAGAGGATGTCATGGTTCGCCGCTTGCATCTGTACTACGAGCACCCCGATCATGGAAAGCAAGCAGCTCGTCGAGTCGCCGAGCTGATGGCTCGGGAGCGCGGCTGGGACGAGGCGAGGGTGGAAGCAGAGACCGCGCGGTACGAGAATTTCGTCGACCACTGAGTCAGCCGGGCTCCACTGCCGTCAGCAGGGGGCCCACCCGATCGTTATCTTTAAGGCACTCCCCCGAGAAGGACTCCGGTTATCCGGAGTCCGATTGTTGTACGCTCATCGCCGGGATGGTGGACCTCGTGGATCCCAACGTGTTCGAGACGGCCAACGCGGGCTTTGCCCAGGCCATGTACGAGGAATTCCTCCGGGATCCGGCGGCGGTCGGACCGGATTGGCGGCGTCTGTTCGAGAGCGGCATCGTCGGTGAAACACCGGACGGCCGCAATGGAAATCAAGGGGTAGCAAGCCCGGCTACCGCAGGAAGTACCGCCACCGGGCCCTCGCCGCGCTCGGGGCAGGCTCCGCCGCTCTACCGCTCTACCGCTGCCCCGTCCGCTGTTCAGCCTTCCAGCCCGCTGGAGCTACCGGCTGGTGCTGTGCCGATCAAGGGTCCTGCCGCCAAGCTCGTCGCCAACATGACCGAGAGCCTGACCGTCCCCACGGCCACCAGCTTCCGGGCCGTGCCGGTCGGAGTGCTGGAAGAGCGGCGCCGCCACTTCAACCAGGCGCTGCAGCGAGCCGGCCGCCCAGGGAAGATCTCGTACACCCATCTGATCGCCTACGCGCTGGTTCAGTCGGTCAAGCAGCATCCGGTGATGGGTCACGCGCTGCTGCTCCATGATGGAGCGCCCTATCGGCTCCAGCCCGAGGGCATCGGCCTGGGCCTTGCGGTTGACGTGCAGCGCAAGGACGGCAGCCGTGGCCTCGTGGTTCCGGTCATCAAGCGCGCCGACACTATGGACTTCGCCAGTTTCCATGCGGCGTACGAGGCCCTGGTGGAGAAGGCGCGAAGCAACCGGCTGATGCCGGATGACTTCGCGGGCGCCACCCTGTCGCTCACCAATCCCGGTGGGCTGGGGACAGTCGCGTCGGTGCCGCGGCTCATGGTGGGCCAGGGCAGCATCATCGCCGTGGGAGCAATCGGTTACCCGGTCGAGTTCTCCGCCGTCCCCGACGAGCGGCTGCGCGAGTTCGGGATCAGCAAGGTCATGACCGTCACCAGCACCTACGACCACCGAGTCATCCAGGGGGCGGAGTCAGGCGACTTCCTGGCGACGCTGGACCATCTGCTCCAGGGCGAGGCGGGCTTCTACGAGCTCATCGGCGAGAGTCTGGGTCTGGCCGAGGCAAGCTATCAGCTCGCCAAGCCGGTGCCGTCGGCCAAGGCGGCCCAGGAAGCGGCCGGTCCGGTTGCGCCGGAGATGCTCTATCACGTCGCCGCGGCCATGGCGTTGGTGAAGGCCTTCCGGATGCATGGCCACCTGGCCGCGCACCTCGATCCGCTGGGCACTCCGCCCATCGGCGACCCGGCGCTCGATCCCGAGGGACCGCTCGGCCTCACACCCGAAGTCAGAGCCGCCATCCCTTCCAAGGTGCTGCGCATCGCGGTGCCCGGCCGCACCCTGGCCGAGTCGCTCCCCTACCTCCAGGCCACCTACTGCGGAACCATGGCCTACGAGATCGAGCACATCGCCACCCACGAAGAGCGGGTCTGGTTGCGAGAAAAGATCGAGTCGGGCGCCTATCGCAAGCCGCTCGGCGCCGAGGAGAAGCGCCGGCTGCTGCGCCGCCTCACCGAGGTCGAGGCGCTGGAGAGGTTCCTGCATAAGGCCTACCTGGGCCAGAAGCGCTTTTCCATCGAGGGCGTCGACCTGCTGGTTCCGATGCTGGACCAGACGATCGAGCTCGCGGCGGAGGCGGGCGCACGAGACGTCGTGCTCGGCATGGCCCATCGCGGTCGGCTCAACGTGCTGGCCCATACGGTGGGCCGGCCATACGAGACCATCTTCGCCGAGTTCGAGGGCGGCAGACATGTCGAGGGCGGCCAGCTCACGCCCGAAGGCGGCACTGGAGACGTGAAGTACCACCACGGGGCCGAAGGGGCCTATGTCACCCCTAAGGGAAAGGCGATCACGGTCAGCCTCTCGCCCAACCCCAGCCACCTCGAGTTCGTCTCGCCCGTGGTGGACGGACGCGCTCGGGCCAAGCAGACCCAGCGGCGCGGGCGCGAGGCGCACCACGATCCCACCGTGGCGCTGGCTGTGGTGATTCACGGGGATGCCGCCTTCGCGGGCCAGGGCGTCGTCGCCGAGACGCTCAACCTGGGCGCGCTCAAGGGCTACCGCACCGGCGGCACGGTCCACCTGATCACCAATAATCAGGTCGGCTTCACCACCGACATGGAAGACGCCCGCTCCACTCGACACGCCTCGGACCTGGCCAAAGGGTTCGACATCCCCATCATCCACGTGAACGCCGACGACGCCGAGGCCTGTCTGTCGGCGGCTCGGCTGGCCATGGCCTACCGGGATCGATTCCATCAGGACGTGGTGATCGACCTGGTGGGGTACCGGCGGCACGGGCACAACGAAAGCGACGAGCCGGCGTACACCCAGCCTCGCATGTATGAGCGGATCAAGAATCATCCCTCGGTTCGTGAGATCTATGTGAAGACGCTGGTGGAAGAAGGGGTGGTGACCCAGGAAGCCGCGGACAACGAGGCCGCTCAGGCCTATCAACGTCTGGTCGATATCCAACAGGCGTTCAAGGCGAGCATGGGCAGGACCACCACCTCAGAGCATCAGGTGAGAGTGACGCCAGGGGGTCAGGAGGTGGAGACCGCGCTATCCGCCGAATTCCTTACGGCACTGAACGAGCAGCTCCTCACCTGGCCTGAGGACTTCACGGTTCATCCCAAGCTGCGGAAGCAACTCGAGCGGCGCCGGGCGGCATTCAGCTCGGAAGGTGGGGAAATCGACTGGGCTCACGCCGAGACGTTGGCGATGGCGTCGCTGCTTACCGAGGGCGTGCCGGTACGGCTCACCGGTCAGGACACCGAGCGCGGGACCTTCAGCCAGCGCCACCTGGTTCTGCACGACGTCAACACCGGCCAGGCCTACGCGCCTATCCAACGGCTCCCCGGTGCATTGGCCCCCATGGAACTGCACAACAGCCCGCTCTCGGAAGTCGGAACCTTGGGATTCGAGTATGGCTACAGCGCCGCGGCACCTGAAGCATTGATCCTGTGGGAAGCCCAGTTCGGCGACTTCGTGAATGCGGCCCAGGTCATCATCGATCAGTTCATCTCCTCCGGTCTCTCGAAGTGGGGGCTCACCACCAGGCTTACCCTCCTCCTTCCCCATGGCTATGAGGGTCAGGGGCCGGAACACTCCAGCGCGCGCATGGCGCGATTCCTCCATCTCTGCGCCGAGGGGAATATGCGAGTGTGCAACTGCACCACTCCGGGGCAGTATTTCCACCTGCTGCGGCGGCAGGCCAAGCGCTCTCGCCAGCGCCCGCTGGTGCTGTTTACTCCCAAGAGTCTCTTGCGCCATCCGCTCGCGGGATCGACTCTGCCGGACCTCACCACGGGTTACTTCAGGCCCCTGCTGGACGACCCCTTCTTCGCTCAGGATCCCGAGCGGGTCGAGCGGCTGCTCATGTGCACCGGAAAGATCTACTATGAGCTGCTGCCCGAAGCGGAAAAGATGGGGGCCGACCGTCCCGGAATCGTTCGGCTGGAGCAGCTCTATAGCTTCCCCTGGACCGAACTGCGCCAGTTGCTCGCGCGCTATCCACGGGTGAGCGAGCTGGTCTGGGTCCAGGAAGAGCCACTCAATATGGGGGCCTGGCGCTACCTCGAGGCCAAGCTTCGCGAGCTGGCATCGGAGCGGCAATCTCCGATGGAGGTCCGTTATGTAGGTCGGCCGGAGCGAGCCAGCCCGGCCGAAGGTTACCCGGCAGCGCACGCTGCGGAGCAGGGCCGTATTCTGCGGGAGGCACTCGGAGCAGGCTCGGGGCCGGCAGCCGCCCCGCTGGCATCGATGGCGACAGCAGGCGAAGCGAAGGACTGAAAAATCAGGGGTGAAAATCAGAGAGGGCGGCGATGAGCCGCCCTCGTCGTGTTGGTCTCAGTCTCTGGGCAGGATGGGTCGTTCAGAGGCCTGGCGAGCCAGTTCCTTCAGCGGCTCGGAGAGGTGCTCTCCATAGTGCCGGAGAAAGACTCCCCGCGAACGCCTCTGCATGAGAAACGCGACCAGCGGGGTGTCCGCCTTGGCCGCGTTGCAGTCCCTGCACGCCAGGACCAGATTATCCGGACGGTCGTAGGCCGTCTGCCCCCGCCGCGGCCGAACATGATCCAAGGTGATGAGATCTGGCGAAGTCTCGCTGCCGCAGTAGGCGCACACTGGACCATGATGGGCCAGGAGCCATTCGCGGTGTGACTGCATGGAGCGACCGGGGGATCGGCGAAAACTGGGGACTGAGACTGCGGAATGTCTACGTGATCTGCGTGCCACAAAAATCCAAGTTATGGGTGAAATAGAAGGTCTAAGAGTCAGACCAACTTCGTCGTGCTGGAAAACATAGCAAGATTGGCGCCAAAATGACAGCTTCGATCCCATTCGTCCTGATCCTGACCGTTCTTGCCACCACCTTGACAGCTTGCAGCCAGGGTGCGGCCACGCATCAACCCAGTGCCCGGCAGGCGATTCAGGCTGCCGTTGGGCGTTATGTGACCGCCTCGAACCAGGGGGATGTCGAGACCCTTACCAGCCTCTACGCCGACGATGCTGTCCTATTACCGCCCGACCATGCCCCGGTCGAGGGCCGTAAGGCAATCGAGGAGTTTTGGCGCCAGGGAACGGACCAGGGCCTCCGGGTAACTACCCTGCGACTCGAAGTGGCCGGTGATGTCGGCTATCTCATTGGAAGATATAATCTTCCTGCAACGGCCAAAGAAGAGGCCGATTCCGGGAAGTACGTTATGTGTCTCAAGCTGCAACGCGATGGCAGCTGGAAGCTGACCGCAGATATCTGGAACAGCAGTACCGATGGAGACGAAAACTCAGACGAGCCGTCCAAGATTCCGTCCATAAGCTGATCCCCGGACTCAGGGCGCCGCAGAGCGCTTGGGAAGGGGAGGTGCCTCGGCACGGTACCGCGACTCCAAAAGCCATCCCCAGCGGCCGTCATAGGGATGGACCTCGCTGGTCCGCCGGTCATCCCGAAACACGGGGCGTCCATCGTTGGCCCACTGAAAAATGCTCCCATCCAGAACCGCGACGTTGCTGTACCCCTGGCGAGCTAGAAAATCGGCCAGGCGAGCGCCGCGATACCCCACCGAGCTGTAGACCACGATGGTGGTGTCCTTGGGGAAGCGTCTGATGGCGCGGAGTATGGGGCGGTAGGGATCGATCCGGATGGCGCCTCCCAGATGGCTCAGCAGAAACTCCTCCTGGGTCCGGGCATCCAGAAGCACGGGCTGTGGCCGGGTCGAATCCGAGCGCCAGCCGACCAACTCCGCACCGGTAATCCATTTCACCTGCGGGAACTTCCGCGCCGTCATCCGATGCACCACCGCGAAGGCGATAGGCCGTCCGGCATACCATAGCACTCCCGCTCCCGCCAGCAGGAGGACGGCGAGGACTATGAGAATGATCTTTACCCACCGTCCCGCCCCGCCGTCGGTCCGTCTTTGCCACCGCCCCGACGGCTCCTCCTGATCTGTCTCGTATGAGGTCACGTAGCCGGCTCCTGGTAGGGCCATGGTCTGGCCTTCATCCAGCCGCACCTGCGCGATCGAGTCCACCCAGAATCTGGGCCGATTGGGCTCTCGTCAACCCCGAGGGCCTCTCCAAGCCGCACCGATCCTCCCCACCTGGTACCCATATCTCTGGAGGATTGGAGCGTGAGCCTCGGCTCCCTTCCCGCCAATCGCTAATCTGGTCCCAACCGGCAGCTGGCCCGGAAGCGCGGCCAACCCGGAGAGCGATCTCCGAACGGTCTCGGGATTACTCGCACTGAGAGCGATCATGTCGGGAGTGAGACGTCTGGCGGCATTCACTACTTCCTCCAGCGGCAGGTCGGTTCCGAGGTAGTGCGCCCGCCACCCCTCGTCCTGGAGGATTGCGAGCACGGCCAGAATGCCCCATTCGTGCCGCTCACCCGGGAGACAGGCCGCAAGCATCAGCCGGCCGTCGCCGCGGAATGACCGGAGTCCTCCTTTCAGCGCATGGAGAACCACTTCGCTGGCCAGGTGCTCGGCTGCTATCGGCATCTCTCCCAATGCCCATAGCTCTCCGACGGTTTCGGCGAGCGGCAGCACAATCGCTTCCGCGAAGCCGCGCAGACCGCGAAGGGCAAGCTGTTGGGCGACGATCCCCTCGAGGCGCTCGCGATCCAGTGCCTGAATGGCGTCAATGAAGGAACGGTCTGGTGCGGGCGGGCGGTCATGTTCACGTGCTCGAGCCAGGACCTCATCGATAGGGCTCACCGCGAGCTGGCCGATGCGTTCACCGGACTCGATCAGGCGGGCATAGGCACGGAGCAGGGCGACCTGGTCTCCGGTGTATCTGCGGTAACCGTTGGCCATGCGCCGGGGACGGACGACTTCGTAGCGACGTTCCCACGCCCGAAGCCGCGCCGGCTGGAGCCCGGTCAGTACGGCAACCTCATGGATCTCGTAGGTTCGCTCGGCCTGAGTCACGTCGCTCCCGGATGAGCAACACTGGGATTGTACCACCGCGGAGCCGAGCTGATCTACCCCGCCGGCAGGTGCGGTTGGGCGAATGCCACATTCCGTTGACTGGGCGCTTCTGCGGGGGAAACCAGATAATTATCTTCACCGGTCCATCCGCCAAGGCGCGCGACGTCGGTCCTGCGCTCGAAAGGAGCCGAGTCTGACCCCCGAGAGCACTCGCACGCGGCCCCCGCGTCTGGAAGGCACCCTGACCCCCCGCGAGTCCCCAATTTCTCACGCTGATCTTGCCTGGCGCAGCATCAACGCCATTCGAGCGTTGGCCATGGATGCCGTGGAACAGGCTCAGTCGGGCCATCCCGGTACGCCGATGGCGCTTGCGCCAGCAGGTTATGTGCTGTGGAACGAGTTCCTTCGGCATCACCCGCGCAATCCATCATGGGCGGACCGGGATCGTTTCGTGCTCTCCTGCGGCCACGCCTCGATGTTGCTCTATAGCCTGCTACATCTGACCGGCTACGACCTGTCGCTGGACGATCTCAAGGCATTTCGCCAGTGGGGCTCCCGCACCCCGGGACACCCGGAGCGAGGCCATGCGCCGGGAGTCGAAACCACGACCGGACCCTTGGGCCAGGGCTTCGGCAACGCCGTAGGGATGGCCATCGCCGAGCGGCTGCTGGCCGATCACTTCAATCGGCCGGGACATACGATCGTCGATCACCGGACCTGGGTATTCGTGAGTGACGGTGACCTGATGGAAGGGGTCGCGAGTGAAGCGGCCTCTCTCGCAGGTCACCTTCGTCTCGGCAAGCTGAATCTGGTGTACGATGACAACCATATCACCATCGACGGCGATACCGCACTCTGTTTTTCGGAGGATGTTCCCCGGCGATTCGAAGCCTACGGTTGGCAGGTGATGCGAGTAGGTGACGGGAACGATCTTGATGCCATCCGGAATGCGCTGCTTGCGGCTCAAGCCGAAGTCTCCCGTCCGTCTCTCATCGTGCTTTGCACTCACATCGCCGACCCTGCTCCGACCAAACGAGACACGGCGGAGGCTCACGGCGCACCCTTGGGCGCCGACGAGGTGCGGCGCGCCAAGGAAATCATGGGCTGGCCGCTCGAACCGACATTCCATGTCCCCAACGATGTGCTGGAGCATTGGCGCGTGGCCGTCGACCGCGGAGCCATGCTGGAGGCCGAGTGGCGGACCCGATTTGCGGCTTATCGGGAGGTTCAGCCGGACCTGGCCCGGGAGTTCGAGCAGTGGCTCTCAGGTACACTGCCCGCAGGTTGGGAGCAGGCTCTTCCCTCGATCGGCTCCGCTTCGGGGGCGATGGCCACCAGACAGGCCTCGGGGATGGCGTTGCAGGCGATCACTGCGGCAGTGCCCAACCTGGTCGGAGGCTCTGCCGACCTGGCTGGAAGCACCGCCACCAACCTGAAGCAGGGTGGCACATTCGGGCCGGCCAGCAGCGGCCGCGTCTTTCATTGGGGGGTGCGGGAGCACGCAATGGCGGCGTGCCTGAACGGGATCGCGGCGCATGGAGGTCTTCGCCCGTTCGGGAGTACCTTTCTGGTATTCACCGACTACATGAAGCCCGCCATTCGTTTGGCGGCCATCATGCGCCTTCCGGTCATCCTAATCGGAACCCACGATTCCATCGGCCTGGGCGAGGATGGCCCCACTCACCAGCCCGACTCACACCTCGCGATGCTTCGCTCGATACCAGGGCTCACGGTGTTGCGGCCGGCGGATGCGACCGAGACAGTCGAGGCCTGGCGGGTTGCAATGGAGCAGAGCGGCCCGGTCGTCCTGGTGCTCACCCGGCAGAAGGTGCCGGTGCTGGACCGAACTTCTCTCGGCTCAGTCGAGGGCGTCAGGCGCGGTGGCTACGTGCTGATGGATTCGCCGGGCATGCCGCAGGCCATCCTCATCGCGACCGGCTCCGAGGTGCACGTTGCCCTGGCTGCAGCTCGACTGCTTCAGGCCGATCGGGTCAAGGTCAGAGTGGTCTCGATGCCGTCGTGGGAGCTCTTCGCCGCGCAGCCGGAGGCTTACCGTCACGAAGTCCTCCCGCCCGGCGTACGTATGCGGCTGGGCATCGAAGCAGGCTCCTCCTTTGGGTGGCTGCGCTGGACCACAGAGGACGGCGCCATGCTGAGCATGGACGGGTTCGGGGCCTCCGCCCCCGGTGAGCGCCTGTTTGAGGAGTTCAACTTCACCCCCGAGCACGCCGCCGAAATGGTTCGGGCCCTTTTCGCCAAGAGGTCGCCATGAAGCAGCGAGGGAACCCGCTGGTCCGGCTGGGTGAGCTGGGTCAAAGTCCCTGGTACGACTACATCACCCGCGATCTGGTGCTCTCCGGGGAATTGGACCGCCTGATTCAAGACGATGGGCTCCGGGGGATGACTTCCAATCCCACGATCTTCGAGAAGGCGATCGCCGACAGCCGACTCTACGATGATGAGATCCGCCGGCTGAGCGAGCAAGGAAAGAGCGCTGGCGAGATTTTCGAGTCCCTCGCCGTGGCGGACGTGCGCGCGGCATGCGATCGCTTCGCTCAGCTCCATCGGGCCAGCGATGGAGGCGACGGCCAGGTTTCGCTCGAGGTCTCCCCCACGTTGGCAAACGACACTCCCGGGACCATTCAGGAGGCCCAACGGCTGTGGCGCGCGGTGGACCGGCCGAACGTGATGATCAAGATCCCCGGCACCCAAGCCGGGCTGGCTGCGATTACCGAGAGCCTTGCCGCCGGTATCAGCGTCAACGTGACACTGCTCTTCTCGGTGGAGCGCTACGCGGAGGTCATCGAGGCGTTTCTTCAGGGGCTGGAGCGAAGGCAGCAGCAGGGCCTCCCGATTCGGCCGGTCGCTTCGGTGGCGAGCTTCTTTGTGAGCCGGGTAGACAGCAAAGTGGATCCGCTACTGGATCGAATGGGCGATCCGGCGGGGCTTCGAGGGAAGGTCGCCATCGCCAACGCGTGCGCGGCCTATCGCCTGTTCGAGTGGTCGCTGAGCGCGCCTCGCTGGGACCGTCTCGCCAAGGCGGGCGCGCGGCCACAGCGGCCACTTTGGGCCTCGACCAGCACCAAGGACCCGAGATATCCGGATGTACACTACGTCGAGGCCCTGGTGGCACCGCGAACGGTAAACACCATGCCGCCCGAGACCTTCGCGGCGTACCGGGATCACGGCGAGCCGGCGGTTCGAATCCAGGAGGGCGTGTCAATGGCGCCGGCGCAGCTCAAGACACTGGCGCAGAGGGGGATCGATCTGGCCAAAGTCACCCGAGAGCTGGAAGAAGAAGGGGTGGCCAAGTTCGCCGCGTCCCATGGCTCCCTGCTCGCGCGGATCGAGGCCAAGGCCGGGGCACTAGCCGGGCGCTGAGGATCACATGTGGCGCAAGCTTCGCAGCATCTCGCTGACCCAATGGATCTTCATCGGCATGGCCACGGGGATCCTGGTCGGCTACATCGACAATCGCCTTCCCGACCGCGATTTCGCTCCCGTCATCAAGCCGCTCTCGACTCTCTTCCTCCGGATGATCAAGTCCATCGTGGTCCCGCTCATCTTCGGGACCCTGGTGGTGGGAATTGCCGGGCATGGAGACGATCTGAAGCGGATCGGGCGGCTCGCGGTCAAGTCGATCGGCTACTTCTGGCTGATGACTACCGTAGCTCTGGCAGTGGGGTTGCTCGCCGGCAACCTGGTCCAGCCGGGCAAGGGTGTAGCGCTGCCACCGCCGGATCCCCATTCCGCCATCCCGCAACCCGCTCCGACCACCTTCGCCGGATTCCTGGAGCATGTGGTACCCCGCAGCTTCTTCGAGGCCGCAACCCAGAACGAGGTGCTCCAGGTGGTGTTCTGGAGCGTGCTCTTTGGCGTAGCCCTCACCCGGGTGCGCGCCGGGAGGCCCAAGGAGATCATTCTCGCCTTCGCCGAAGGGGTAGCGGAGGTGATGTTCAAGTTCGTCGAGCTGATCATGAAGTACGCCCCGATCGGCATCGGGGCGGCCATGGCGGTGACCGTGGGCCACAGCGGGATTCAGGTGCTCCGGAATCTGGGTCTGCTGGTTGCGACGTTATACGGCGCCCTCATCGTGTTCGCCCTGGTAGCGCTGATCCCTGCGGCATTGATTGCCCGGATCCCGCTCGGGCGTTTCATCCGGCAGGTGAAGGATCCGGCAGTCATCGCCTTCACTACCACCTCGTCCGACGCGGCCCTGCCACTCGCCATGCAACGCATGATCGAGTTCGGGGTACCCAAGCGCATCGTGGCGTTCGTCATGCCCACGGGCTACTCGTTCAATCTGGACGGTTCCACGCTCTATCTTGGGGTGGCATCGTTGTTCGTGGCTCAGGCGGCGGGAGTACACCTCTCGATCGAGCAGCAGTTGTTCATGATGCTGATGCTGCTGGTCACGAGCAAAGGGATCGCCGCCGTACCCCGAGCCTCGCTGGTGGTGCTGGCAGGCGCACTGTCTGCCTTCCAGTTGCCCATCGAAGGCATCGCCGTCATCCTCGCGGTCGACGAGCTGATGGACATGGCCCGCACCATGATCAACCTGATCGGCAACTGTCTGGCGACGGCGATCATGGGGCGTTGGGAGGGCGAGTTCAATCCCGATGCGTTACCGGCACCGCACGGGGTGCCATTGGCGAGTGAAACCTCGCTGGTAGTGGAGCGTACAGGGACGTGACACTGCGCACGGCGGGGCCCTCTGTGCCTCTGGGGCGAAGGATCGGAGTCTTGGAGTGGAAGTGGAGAGAATGATGAAGGCAAGCGCAGGAACGATTGTATTTCTCATAGCGATGGCCGCGACCGCGCAGGCCCAGCGCGCCGCCCCCGCTCCAGCCGCTCCGCCTCGTTCGGCCCCGCTCACCAATCTCCGCTACGAAATCAGCTTCGATTCCACCCTGGCCCAGGAGCGCACCATCAAGGTGGCGGCAACCTTCGATGTGAGCGGACCAGGGCCAGTGTTGCTGTCCTGGGCGGAATGGACCCCGGGCGCATACGAGTTGTCGTGGTATGCACGCTGGGTCTCGGACTTCGAGGCCACGGCCAACGATAAGCCCCTCGCGTGGGACAAGCTGGACTACGATACCTGGAGAGTACAGCCCCAGGGCGCCCGCACGGTGACGGTGCGGTTCAACTATCTGGCAGACTCGTTGGACAACGCCATGGCGTGGGCGCGGCCCGATTTCGCGTTCTTCAACGGCACCAACTTGCTGCCCTACCCGGAGGGCCGCGATCCCAGCTTCAGTGCGACCGTGAGCATCAAGACCCAGCCCAATTGGCTGGTGGCCACCGGGATGACCCCGTCGCAACCCTCCCGGACCTATCGGGAAACCAATTACCACGACCTGGTCGACAAGCCCTTCTTCGTGGGCCGGTTCGACTACGACAGCCAGCAGGTGGCCGGGATCTGGACGCGACTTGCCACCTATCCCGCGGGTAGTGTAGCCGGCCCGGCTCGAACCCAGCTGTGGGAACAGATCAGCAAGATGATTCCGGCCGAGTCGGCGGTCTTTGGGGAGACGCCGTGGCCAAACTACACGATCATGATGGTCTTCGAGCGCGGGTTCGGCGGCGGCAGCGCGCTGGAGCACCAGAACTCTCATCTCGGCATCTACAGCCCGCAATTCCTCGGCAACCCGATTCTGGCCTCCATTACGGCGCACGAGATCTTTCACGCCTGGAACGTGAAGCGGATGCGGCCGGCGGAAATGGTGCCCTATCGCTATGATCGCAGTGAGCCCACCCCGTGGCTCTGGGTAAGCGAAGGGATCACCGACTACTACGCCGACCTGACCCTGGTCCGCTCGGGCATCATCAATGCCGATCAGTTCCTGGGCGTGACCGCCGGCAAGATCGGCACGGTCGCCATGTCCCCGCCGACGGCGCTGACAGACGCGTCGCTGACCACCTGGATCCACCCGACCGACGGCACCCAGTATATCTACTATCAGAAGGGCTCTTTGGCGGGCCTCATGCTGGACATCATGATTCGGGACGACAGCGACAACCGACGGTCCTTGGACGATGTCATGCGAGACGTGTACCGGACGACCTACAAGCAGGGTCGCGGGTTCACCGGAGCGGACTGGTGGCGGGCGGTCAGCCGGGCGGCCGGCGGCAAGAGCTTTACCGACTTCGAAACGAAGTATGTCGATGGCCGAGAGCGATATCCCTGGAATCAGGTCTTGCCGCTCGCCGGACTGCGGGCGGTAGCTGATACCATCCGTGAGCCGCGGCTGGGAGTAGCCAGCGGACAGGACTCGAGCGGGGCCATCGTGGTGAGTGCGGTGCAGCCGGGAAGCGCGGCTGAAGAGGCCGGGGTCAAGGCGGGAGATCGTCTGCTCGCGTTGGGAGACGTGTCCGTCACCAGCCCGAACTTTGGGGAAGCCTACCGCTCGCGCTTCGGGAAGAACGAGGGCGACACTCTTCCAATCAAAGTTCTCCGGGGAAGAGACACTCTCACGCTGAAGGGCAAGGTGCGGCTAGGCGTTCGGGTGGAGGGTCGACTGGCTGTCGATTCGACGGCCTCAGAAAAGGCGACCCGGATCCGGAACGGAATCCTGCAGGGGAAGACGGATAAATAGGGCAGCTAGTCCCCTACGTCGACTTCCTCACGATATTCAAGATCTTGATCGGCGGGGTGAGTCGCTGGTCCTCCGCCGGCGCGGCCTGAATCTTCCTGACCACATTCAGGCCCACCAACACGTGCCCGAACGCCGCGAAGCCCTGGCCGTCAGGATTGCGCTTGCCACCATAGTTCAGCTGCGGCTGGTCTCCGATGCAGATGAAGAAATCCGAGGTCGCTGTATCGGGGCCGTCCCGTGCCATCGAGATTGTGCCATCCTTGTGGGAGAGTCCGGTCAGTTTGGTTCGCTCCAGCCGGATCGGGGGAAAGTCCTTGACCCGGAGCGAGTCGAGGCCCGCTTGTATCACTCCAATCTTGATCTGGTCCTTGGGCTGATTGTCGCTTCGCACCGTCCGGTAAAACTGCCCGAAACGATAGAAGCCCAGGTCCACGTAGCGAAGGAAGTTTGCGGCGGTGATCGGGGCACGGATCGAGTCTACCTCAACCTCGATGTCGCCCAATGCCGTCTGAATCACGACCACCGGCAGCTGTTGCGCCGAGGAGGCCGACGCGATCGCGAGGAGTGAAGCTACCCAGCCGGCCAGCCGAACCTTGCGAAGCATTCCAGATCCTAACCCGCCGCGATCAGCCCGGCCAGATCGGCCGGCTGAAGCTCCCGCGGCGTGGCCAGCAGACCAGTGAGATAGGCGGCCTGACCGAGAACAGCGGCCGGTGCGACCCCCTGCCGCCGCAACTCAAGATACTGTTACCCGGCCGGCTCAGGCGTCCTCTACCCGGGTGAGTACTCCGCCCCAGCTCTCATCGCGGGGCCGTCCCCCCCGAAATTCGAAGTGCTCGTCCACCAATATCCGGCGAGCGAATTCCCAGGTGCGGGAGCCTTGGATCCGATCTCGAAGTACCTGGGGCACCAACT
>UEXR01000409.1_pt1 | contig 20537 bp, 14 predicted proteins | sample 4301101 | NCBI WGS metagenome assembly UEXR01 (sample SAMEA4773180, study PRJEB27434) | metagenome | biome: 2259; feature: agricultural soil; material: soil | place: USA | collected 2014-09 | depth 0.25 m
CAAAGCGCTTGAGCTCACCCGCCGACGCCGGACGCTCTTGCAGGTCGACGAAGTGGGTTTTCACCCGCCGCTCCGCGAAGAACGGGAGGGCCTTGCGCGGGTCGGCGCTCTTCCTCGTTCCCGACGTGGGCTCGAACGGCATGGGTCGTGCGGGCGGAAGCGAGTCTGGCGCGGAACTCCGCGAGGCGGAAGCTGTTCGGGGCGGCGACCTGCCAGCCACGCATTCGGGGATGACGTAAGCCGCGTTGCCACGCAGCTCTACCCCTCAGGGAGTGGCTCGGCTTGGGCTGGGGAGGGTATCATTGTAGTAAGGCTCCCTCAAAGGAGCCGGGGCGGGCGGATGGGTAACCATTGTTCAGTCCTGTGATCACCAACCCTGCAGGGCCCGGAACCAACGAACTGCCACCGGCGAGGAGTTACTCCCGGGTCTCGTGGCGCACGCTCATCCTGGTAGCCCTGATCATCGCCTTCCTGCCGATTCCCGTGGCGCTGCTGCAACTGATGCCCACGTTTCGAGTGCAGGCTCAGTTCCTGATGTTCGTTGCACCGCTGGTCTGCATCTTCATCCTTGCGTACATGGTGTCCGTCCGGGACTCGCTCGCCCGGGCTGTGGCCGCCGACATCCTCCATCCCTCCCCTCACCACCATTGGTATCACCGGGCAGGGCTTCGCCGCTCCCTACGCCGACGCCTGAGTAACCTCCGGCGTCCGCTATTCTCACTCCTCCCTGCACTGCTCTTCCTCACTGCCCTGTGGTGCGCCTTACAGTACACCGCGACACTCAGTGACTCCGTGGACCTGGCCACTCGGACCTGGGCAGCGCGGGTCAGCCCCGACGAGGAGGTTGGCCTCGCTCATCGGGGAACCAGCGCAAGACCGGATGACTCGAGTGCGGCAGAGGAGCCGCCCGAGACGCGCTCCACCGCAACGACGGCGCAGCCGAGCAGGTCGCAACTGCCTCCGACGAGGGAGTTCGTGCTGCGGAACGCGACCATCAGCGACATCCCATCCTTTCTCGGGCTGTCGGCTCTTTATGTCGGGGTCTTTGTTTCGGCGTTGCTCGCAATGGTTCTCCTCGCGCTCAAGGAGTATGCGAGAGATGCTCTCAGGCTTACTGAGGAGGACTTAGTGCTGCGGAAGACACACGACTCTGACACCTAGCACGAGATCTCAACGGGCATGGCGGTTGTCTATGTCTGCAGAAGCTCCCCCACGCGCAGAAGCCCTACCCCACGATGCACCACGTTCTGACCGAACCAAACTTCCCCATCCCGCTTGCGGTACGTTGCGAGCGTGCGCAGCGGTTCCTTGCCACGCTCTGCGGTCAGCTGATCGACGGTCGTAGTAGCGCACCGGGCACAGGGCTTGACGCTGGAGAAACCGATCGGCCCCAACCGGAATTCGCCCAACCGGTCCTCCTCAAAAGGCTCACCGCCGGCAATGACGAGGTTGGGTCGGAACCGGTTCATTGGGAGGGGTACGGCGAGACGCCGATTCAGGTCGGCGAGAGACTCTTCGCTGATCAGGAGGAAGGGGAAGGCATCGGCAAAGCTCACCCGTGCGAAAGCGCCGTAAGCGGGTTCCGCGGGCCGCACCGTCTCGTCGGGCATGTAGACCAAGCTGCAGTCCCCTCCCAGCACTCGGGAGAACCACTCCGCGGGGCCTTCCCCCAGCCATGCCGCCTGGCAGCGGTCCCGCCATACCTCGACATCGAGGCGGACGGAAACCGGCGGCTCCAGCGGGAGCTCGAGCGGCGGCATCGCGGGAGCCTCGAGGCGGAGGGTGTCGTCCACAATCGAGGGGCGCACCAGAGCCAGGCGCGGATGAGTCCGCTGGGTGAGGAAGGAGCCCCCGCCATCCACCACCATCCACCGGCGGTCGTGCCGCAGGCCGAAGTCGTCTACCATCCACGACTCCAGCGGAATTCCCGCGGCCGATTTGATGGGGTACAGGTACAGCCCGGCTAAGTGCAGCACGGACCTACGGGGCTGCGAAGGACCAGTCCGCGTTGGCTGTGCCGCGTGCCGCCGTTATGCTGGTGGTTCCTGACACGGCGGCTCCCAGGGGAGGAATTGGATCGAGACGGACTCGCACAAGCAGGCGTTCGGGGCTGGCGGACACGGCGAGCTTCGCCAGCACTTCCTGCAGCTCGGTAGCTGGCTCTGCCGTGGCGTAAATCCCTCCGGTCTTGGTGGCCAGTTCTTCGACCAGAATGGCTGCCGGGCTCGCCGGATTCTGCTCCGCGGCCTCGCCGACACCGACCGAGAAGATTCGGATCCGTAGATCGCGAGCCGTGGCGAACAGGGAATCCGCCGCGGCCTGGTCGCTCGGCTTGCCGTCCGTGATTACGACCAGGACCCGTTTGAAGTCAGCGGGCACGCTGGAGTCTATCCACGACATGACCTCGGTGGCGGAGCCGTACAGCGGTGTCGCCCCGCCCGGGATCGCCTGAATGTTGTCGAGTGCGGCATCCAGCTCACCCGTATTGGAGCTGAAGCCGGCGAGAAGCGTGGTCTGCTCGAAGCCCGGGTAGGTAGGCGCCGTCCCCCGCCCGAAGTCCAGAAGCGCCGCGACGTTCCCGGTCCGGGCCGGGAGCACGGCACTCCAGTAGAGCTGCGCGGCCGAGGCCCGGTTGCGATCCGGATCCGAGTATCGCATCGAGCCTGAGTCATCAATCAGGATCGCCGTGGCCACTGGGTTGGTATCGGCCGGCTCGACCCCCTCGCTGACCTTTGAGGCAGCAACCGAGGATGGCGTCAACAGACTCAGGCCGATGTCCCACTGATCGTCAAGGAACGTCTGGCCGCTTCGGTCCGACGGTACCAGATCGAGCAGAAACTCGCCCTGGGAACGAAAGGTGGCGGAGTCCACTAGGGCCGCAACCGCGAGCCGCAAGGGATCGGGTGGCGAACTCGGACCTCCGCTCTCCCCACAGGCGCCAACGACGAGGCAGACGACCGCAAGGACGCCCGGCGAAACCCGCTGACACGCAAGAAGCACAACGCCCCCTTTTAGAGAACGCTTGCGACAGCACCCGCTGTGGTGCTACTCGTGTGCGGGGTATTCGTACAGGTAGTAAAGCTTCCGCTCTTTGGCAACCTCGCCGGCCGGATCGTTCAGCACGGCGCCGATGATCCGGGCGCCAGCCGCGCTCAGCTGCTGGTAAGCCAGGCTGGCTGCATCGCGATTGGTTTGTCCGGCTCGCACTACGATCATCACGCCATCGGCTACCGGCGCTAAGATGACAGCATCCGCGCTCACCAGGACTGGTGGCGTATCCAGGATGACCACCTGGAAATCGGCGCCGACCTCTTCTAACACCCTGCGGAATCCACCCGCGGTCAGCACCTCAGACGGGTTGAGCGACAGGCTGCCGCAAGGCAGGACAAAGAGGTTCTTGATGCTGGTGGCCGAGATCGGCTGCCGGATTACGGTTGCTTGTGGCGCGACACGCGGCGGGACCGGGGCACTGCGCTCGGCCTCCGGCGGGACGTCTGCCTTGTTGCGCTCGACCTCGGGCATCATGCTGTAGGCGTGCTCGGGCCGGCCGTCACTCACCGGGGCAGGAGCCGCATAGATACTGTGCTCCGGACTCAGCAGATCGGTCAGACCGGGTGCTCGCGACACCCGGAAAATCCTATGCAGGCGCGGCCGCCGCAAGTCGCAGTCGACCAGCAGCACCCGAGCACCTTCGCGGGCGAACGTCACCGCCAGATTAGCAGCCACCAGCGTCTTGCCTTCTTGAGGTGCCACACTGGTCACCAGGATGGTGCGTTCACGCTCCTGCCACGTGTGCGTCAGGCTGCTATACAGCATGCGGAAGGCTTCGACCCCGATCGACGGTGATGGAGAGTCCGCCACCACGTCTTTCAATCGCGACGGCTGGCCGCCATCGGGACTGAGCCTCCTCTTCGCGTCCGCTATGGGCAGCGGTGGAAGTGCCTGCTGCAGCACCGGAGGTATTACCCCCAGGTCTCGCACTGGCAGCGCGCGCAAAAGCTCTTCGGGCTCGCGGATGGAGTGGTTTCGCATTTCGAGGAGCGAAGCCACGCCCGCACTCAAGAGAAGACCGAATACGAGCGCCAAACCCACCTTGAGCCACCAGGGCACGCCGACCGGAAGGTACGGCTTGTTCGCGAGATCCACGATTTGGATGTCCCCTGCGGCCAGCTGTTCTGACATCCGAGCCTTTTGATACTCCAACCGGAGCTGGGTGGCGAAGTCGCTCACGGAGGCCACCTGCTGAGTGAGCCGTTGCTCCTCCGCTTGCAGATTGGGCAGCACGTGGAGTTGCTGGGCGTTCTCCCGTTGAAGCGATCGGAGAGCGGCGATCCGCTCAGTGAGCGAGGCAAGGTGACCCTGAATCGCCCGTTCGAGCTCTTGCTGGGAGGTACTGAATAGCTGCTTCAGCTGAATGACGTCTGGGTTGTTCGGCGCGCTCTGCCAGGGCCCGGTGGTCAAGGAGTCCAGGCGGGTCCGGTACAGGAAGAGCTGCTGATAGAGGCGACTCACAATCGGATCGCCGGCAATATCGGGGGAATAGGCGAGCGTACGAAGCCGATCGGCCCGGGCGCTGTCATCCGGCTGCTGCAGCTTGGTCAAGAGGGCGCGGAACACCCGGCGATCAGTTTCCAGCTCGCCAATCCGCGAATCCAGCGCCAGGAGTGCCGCTTGTTGGCTGGCAAGCTTATCGGACGAGCTCGCCAGTTGGCGGCGGCTCCGGAAGGTACTCAGATCGTCCTGTGTCTTGGTCAGCAGGCGATCGGTCTCTGCCAGTTGCTCACCCAGAAATATCCGCCGACGCCGGCCCTGTTCCTGGGACCAGTTCACGCTCATCTGGTAGAACGTATTGACGAGCGTGTTGGTGACCCGCTGTGCCACGTCCGGATCAGGGTGGACGAACTTGATGGACACCGCATCGGTGCCCACGACCGGAGCAACGGACAGGTTGTTAAGCAGGTTGTCGATCGCCACGTCGCGCGGGAGCACCCCCACCGCCACGGCATCAAGGCTTGGCCGGGAGGCGACGATGAATTGGGTCAGCCCCAGATGCAGCGGCCTGCCATACCCTACCCGGACCTGTCGGGACCCGTGATGACCCACGACGGAGGAATCGGCAAATTCGAGATAGATCGTGTCATAGACCGCCGCCGCATCGACCCGGACGTCGCGGAAGGGCAACGCCGGGGCTGCTCCCGAGCCGAACAAGGAGAAGGAGGTCAACGGCTGAAGCTGCAGGCCGAGCGAGTCGGTGACGACCCCGGTGAGCGTGCGGCTGCGGAGCAGTGGCACCAGCGAGCTCACCCGACCTGTGGTCCGGTCGACCAGCTCTGGCTCCTGCTCCATCCCTCCGGAAATCCGCGAACGGTCCTCGGTCACCCGGAGCACAGCCGAACCCTGGTAGATGGCGGGTCCCTTGAAGACGACGTACGCGAACGCGGTAAAGGCCGCGGTCACTCCCACCATCAGGGCCACGTGTCGGCGCAGTGCCTTCAGAACGAATCGGACCGGGACGAGCCCAGCGGGTGAGTCGAGCGGGGGGCCACCGTTCCCGTTGCTCGGATGGGTGTCTTGCTTCGGAAGCGAAGCGCTCGAGTCGACGGGGGGTTCAGGCATCGCCATGGTTGTCTGGGCTGAGGGGTGCAAAGGGAGCCTGAAGGATCAGCCCTCTGCCAATACCAAGTTCTGGCGGCCCTGCTCCTAGCACCGCCGTTGCAGACTACCTTCGGATCTTAGCGCACCAACTGGGCCAGAACATGCCTTCGGGACAGAGGTCTTGCTCTCAGCCCCTTCGCTATTGACATGCTATTGCCTGGCTTGGGGTTCCGCAAGCACCTGGGTTCCCAGCCGCCACGCCACTCTATCAGTTAGAGGGTGCGCTGTTGTTGCGCGAGACTGACAACCTGGTCGGGGGGCTCCAGCCCTGGGCCACGCGGTGCGGACCACGGCCCATCAAGCTGGAGATCAGAGATGAGATCCAACGCCCTCATCCGTGCCGACCGATTCCGAGTGCCGGGAATCATGTAACGTCGTGAAACGCGAGGGCAGCGATCTCAGAATGAGTTCAGTGGGACCCCCGGCAGCGCAGCACCGCCGGGACTGCGCGGGCCAGAATCCGGAGGTCGAGCTGGAATTCCCAATCCCGCACGTATGCCAGCTCGATGTCGGCGCGGTCAGGGTAGCCCACATGACTCCTTCCGTTCACAGCCCAGGCCCCAGCTAACCCGGGCTTGAGCGAGAGCAACATGGACGCCCCGTCACCGTATTCGTTCAACTCGTCCGGCACCACCGGCCGGGGACCAACGAGTGACATATCACCGCGAAAGACATTCCACAGCTGCGGCAGTTCATCCAGGCTAGTCTTTCGGATGAATCGACCCACCGGAGTGATCCGGGGATCTTCTCCTTCCGGCAGCTTGAAATTGTTTCGCACATATTTCTGGTACAGTTCCGGATCGCGGCGGAGGCACTCCTCGGCGTCGACTCGCATGGAACGAAACTTCAGGCAGCGGAAGGGCCGCCGCCCAGCGCCGATGCGCTTTTGGCCGTAAATGACCGGACCCGGTCCGCTGACCCGGACTGCGAGGGCTACGAGGGCGAACACGGGTAGCAGGAGGATCAGACCGACGCCTGAGCCGACCAAGTCGAACATTCGCTTGATCACCAGCTCGCCAGCCCGCAGCGCCGAATGAGTGAGTACCACCAGCGGCGCCCCATCCGACCAGGCCATCCGCATTTCGGCCTGCGGCACTCTCATCCGCCGGGTCAGGGCAACCAGCTCACACCCCTGCGACACCGCGGTCTCCATCAGCGCCTCGAAGGCTTCGTCGCCCAGCGGTCCGCAGCCGAGCATAACAACATCCGCTCGGCTGCGGAGAATCGCCTCACACACTGCCTGACGGGCCCCCGACCGACGACGCAGTTTCTCGGGGTCAAAGATGCCCCCGATCACGTATTTCTTCCGATCGGCCAGTGCTGGATGCTTGAGCACCCGCGACGCGTCCACCGGATGCACCACGAGCAGCACCCGGACCGCGTGCAGGGCGGCTGGCGCGACCCGGCGCACCCATGTGTAGATGAACCGCCGCGCGAGCACCAGTGAGACGGCGGTCATCCACGCCAGGAGGAGCAGACCCAAGACTGCCGGAATGGTGATGTTGGTCCCGAAGTAGCCCCACGCCGGCAAACCCAGCCCGAGGCAGACGGCGACGATCGAGCGCCCCACATCCCGATGGCGACCGGTGACGCCATAACGGCCAACGACGAGCAGGCAGAGAAGAATGGCGCTCACGAACTGGATGATTGGCAGCCCATGTGAGGGAAGCACGTCTACCAACCATCGAGCGCTCCACGGCCCTAACCACCCCTTGGACCCTCCCTTGATCAGAAGCGCCAGGAAGAGCAGGACCGTAGCGTCCACAGCCAGGAGGAAGCCGAGGCGCGCAGCCGCACGCCACAGGTACCTCGATGCTCCATTCGGAGGGGGAGGCCGATCTGCCGGATTAGGGTTAGACGGAGGGGTCCCGGGTGTTTCGGGTTTGGCGGGGAGTTCGAGGGTAAGCTCTGGTGGTGGCGAAATGCTCGCCAATCCAAGCCGCACCATGAAGAGTACCGGGCCAGGGGGTTGGCCGTGCTCGTGACTGCTTTTTTACGCGCGGACTGGTTGTAACGGGCGATGAATTCGGAGTCGCACTAAGCAAAACATGGGCCGTTTGATCTATGACACCTGGAGCCGCACGACTCCTGCGAGTAACTCCTTCGATTCGAATCTTTTCCCCGGCGCAGAGGACTGTCACCCACACCCGCCGCACCAGGAAAACCGCTCGCATCTGTAGGATTGGTCAGCGCCACACTGCCGCGATTGTGCCACAAACGAGTAACAAATCGGCAAACGTTACAATGGCTTCGGTGTGCTCCCCGGTTTTCCTCGATAACGCTTCCAGCAATGGGACGATGGGCTCGAGGGGTGTGCGCCGCCGAAGCCGGGCGGTCTGCCTGAAGCCGGCGGGTGCGGCGGCGCGAGAACCGGCTCGACATCGGGTCGACGAAGGACGGCTATCTTGTTCTCAAGTCTTCCCCTAAGCGGGACGACACGGCAAGCGGGTTGGACCTCAGCTTCGGGTTTCGCAGCTCTGATCGCTTCTCCACCAACGCACTGGCGCTGGGCTATGTCGCGGGACCAATGTTGAGTCCCGCCGAATCTGGGGCAGCACCGTCGATTCAGGATCGAGTGGCCGGGACGAAGATGGGGAGGCCGTTGGCCGCACGAATCTTGCGATGGCGAGCGCCGTCCATTCGCTTTGTTGACCGCGAGGCTCGCCCAACGTCCCCGTCGCGGATGCCATCCCGCCCCTGAGTGGCAGGGGCCCCCGCATCAGGGTTGAGCGCCGCCAGAGCATCCGGCGCCGGCTCAACCAACGCCGCTGACCCTGGAGCTGCCGCGTCCCATGCGCGTCTTCATGATCACGAGTGAGTGGCCGACACCCGAGGCGCCCATGAGAGCGCCCTTCGTGGTCAGGCAAGTGGAATTCCTGCGCCGGGCCGGTATCGAGGTCGAGGTCTTTGGCTTCCGAGGGGCCAAGAATCCGGTCAACTATTTACGGGCGTGGCAGCGGGTCCAGAGATGCCTGACCCGGAAGCGCTACGACCTGATCCACGCGCAGTGGGGCCAGAGCGCTCTGCTCGCGCTACCCAAGCGCCTGCCGCTCGTCATCACGTTCCGAGGCAACGACCTTGAAGGCATCGTGGGTCGACACGGCCGGTACACGGCCCTGGGTGGGATCCAAGCGGCGCTCTCGAAGCGGATGGTCCGATACGCGGACGAAGTGATCGTTGTCTCGGAGAGTCTCGCGCGTCGCCTGCCCCCCGATCGCGCGTATGAGGTCATCCCCAGCGGGCTCGACCTCGAGCTCTTCCGACCCCTGCCGCAGCCCGAGGCACGCGAGCGGCTCGGCCTACCGCCAGAGAAACGATTGGTGCTCTTTGCGGTCAGGTCCGTCGAGGATCGGCGAAAGCGCTACCCGCTGGCCCAGGACGTCGTCACCCGGCTGCAACGAGAGTTCGACGTGGAGCTGGTGGTGGCCAGTGGAGTGGACCATGCCACCATGCCTTACTATATGAACGCCTGCGACGCGCTCATCCTCACCTCAGTGCACGAGGGCTCGCCCAACGTAGTCAAAGAGGCATTGGCCTGTGATCTCGCGGTGGTCTCTGTGGACGTCGGCGACGTTCGGGAGCGGATCGGAGGGATCGAAGGATGCGCGGTCTGCAAGGACGACACTCCGGAGACATTGGCCGCCGCGCTGGCGGGAGTGCTGCGGGAGAGGCGCCGCGTTGCTGGGCGCCGCGCGGTACGCGACCTGGATGAGCAGCTGATCGCCCAGCGCGTAGCCGCCATTTACGACCGAGCGTTAGCGCGGACCTTGCCCTTGGGGCAACTGGTCCCGCCCGGAGGTGAGGTTCCGGCCTCCGATCCCCTCGACTGGTGACTATGCGCATTCTTCTCATCACCCAGATGTTCCCTCCCGAGATGGGAGCAGCCGCCAACCGGATGTATCCCCTGGCTCGCCAGCTCGTCGCGGCCGGCCACGAGGCTTTCGTCGCGACCGGGATGCCTAACTACCCTGGCGGGGCGGTGTTTCCGGAGTACCGGGGCAAGCGCTTTCTGCGCGAGGAGATCGACGGAATCAAGATCCTCCGCACCGCCTATCTGACCGTCCCGCGCAACCGTTCCAAGTGGTATCAGTTAGCGAGCTACCTCAGCTTCATTCCGGCTGCCCTCCGCAGCGGGCTCGCAGCCGCCAAGGTGGACGTCGTGTTCGTTACCTCGCCGCCGATCTTTCCGGTGCTCGCCGCCATCACCCTTGCCAGGTTGAATCGGGCGAAGCTGGTCCTCGATTTGCGCGACCTCTGGCCGGATGAGATCATCGCCTGCGGCGCCGCCCGGGAAGGTTCCTTGGCGATTCGCCTGATCCGCCTGATCGAGCGCACTGGGTATCGCGCCGCCGACCTGATTTGCTGCACGACGCCTGCGTTCGTCGAGACGGTGGCGAGCCGGGGCGTGGCCCGCGACAAGCTCATCCTGCTTCCCAACGGGGCGGATCTCGAGACGTTCCGACCGCTGCCACGCGACAATTCTGTCGCCGCGCGGTACCCGTTCGGCGACCGGTTCGTGGTCATGTACGCTGGCCTCTTGGGCATCAAGCACGGGCTGGAGGTGCTGCTCGATGCCGCGGCGCTCCTCCGGGACCAGCCTGAAGTTCTCTTCTGCTTCGCCGGGAGCGGGCCGCAGCGCGAAGCACTCCAGCAATGCGCTACGGAGAGGGGACTGCAGAACGTCCTGTTTACCGGCGAGCACCCGGTCGAAGAAATTCCCTATCTCTTGGCGCGCGCGGACGTTTGTATTTCCACCCTGCGGCCGGAGCCCTATCTCGAAAAGATCGTTTCGGTGAAATTGTTTGAGTACCTGGCGTGTGAAAGGCCCGCAGTGGCCGTGCAGGCGGGAGAAACCGCGCGGGTGCTGCTGGAGTCCGGTGGAGGCATCGCGGTCAGGCCGGGAGATGCTCGGGGTACGGCAGAGGCCATCCGCTCGCTCTTCAGCGATCCCAAACGGCGCCGGTCGATGGCCGAGCAAGGACGACGTTACGTGGAGCGGAACTACTCGCGCTCGGTCTGGGCGGCTCAGCTGGAGCAGCAACTCAGGGTCTTGGCGTGACCAGCAGGATCGCAGTTTCCCGGAGCGAGATGCGGACGACGCCGCTTCCAGGCGAGCCCATTCCTTCCACCCGCGTGTCCGCCCGGCGCATCTCCGTGGTCGGCGCGAGCGGCAGCGGGAAGTCCTATCTGGCGCGGCTCTTGGCGGAACGGCTGCGGCTTCCCTTGGTCGACCTGGATGCGCTCAAATGGGAGCCCTCCGCCCGGGAGCTGCCGCGAGACCTCTTCGTGCAACGGGTAGCTGCCACCGTCGACGACGAGGACTGGGTCATTGACGGACACTACCGGGACGTCAGGCACTTAATCTGGCGCCGTGCGGAGATGGTGGTTTGGCTGAATTATCCGCTTCCGGTGGTCGTGTGGCGACTGGTAACTCGGTTCGGACGAAAGCTCTTCAAGCTCCAGGAACCAGGCCGGAATGGGCCACGGGTTGACCCCTCGCTTTCCCTTCCCGCGCAGGGGCCGACCGTAACGTGGCGTCGACGAATGGGCCGCTTCGCGCGCAACCTGCGCGAGCAGCGCGAGTACCGGGAATTGCTTCATGGCTCGGCGTACCAACCACTCACGATCGTGGAAATGAGATCCGCCAAGGCTACCGCCGAATGGGTGGAGCACCTGGCCCCGCCAGACTGAGGTAAGTTGCCGATGGACTGCAAATCCTTTTCTCGGGTCTCTGCCGACGGGGGCAGCGTGCTATGCGGCTGAGCCTGACCGGCGCTCGGTCCTTTCTGCGAAGATCGATCTCCCGCTCTCTGCCGCTCGTTTATCGAACGATGCTGCGTTCGAAGAAGCGACTGTATCGGTCCCGCGTGGTCATCAGCTACCGTGCGCGGAGCAACCACCGGCGGCTGGAACCCTCCTTCTTCGTCGCCGGGACCCGGAAGGGCGGAACGACTTTTCTCTTTCGGCTTCTCGCGGCTCACCCTCAAGTCGCGGAGCCACTGCTCAAGGAGCTGAACTTCTTTAGCCGGCACCTGAGGCAGAACATCGAGATGTACCGCTCGTTCTTCCCGATCGCGCCTTCCGAGAAAGCTGGTGTGAAAGTCATTACCGGCGAATCGACTCCGCACTACATGTACTATCCCCACGGGGCAGCGGTGATCGCCAGACACTTCCCGGAGGCAAGGATTCTCGTCACCCTGCGAGAGCCCGCCGGTCGGGCCTTCTCAGAGTGGCGGATGAATTCGGACCGGGGCAGCGAGACGCTGAGCTTCGAGGAGGCATTGGCCCGGGAAGAGGAGCGCCTCGCGGGCGATTGGAACCGCTGCATCGCGGACCCCAGCTTCTGGAGCGTGAGCCTCGCCGATTATTCCTACAAAAGGCGCGGGCTGTACCTGGAGCAGATCCAGCGATTGCACCAGCACTTCCCGAAAGAGAACATCCTGGTGCTGAAGAGCAGCGAGGTGTGGAAAGACACGGAGAACACCCTCCGGCGGGTGGAAGCATTTCTGGGGCTCTCCTCGTGGCTGCCCGATACGATCGTGCCGGAGAACGTCGGGACTAACAAGGCGAAGCCCGCTGCAGAGACGATGCAGAGCCTCAAGGAGTACTTCCGCCCCTACGACCAGAGGCTGTTCCAGTACCTGGGCTGGGACGGAGACTGGTAATCGTGATGTCGGGATCGCACCAGCATGGACCTCATGGACCCTTCCTTCGACCGAGCTGATCCATGTGCGGCATAGCCGGACGATTTCATCCCGCTCGGCTTCCGACCGTGCCGGGCTGGCACGAACAAGCCGATGCACTCCTGGCCCATCGGGGGCCCGATGGGCGGGGCTATTATCGCGATGATCGGTGCGAGCTGGTCCATCGCCGGCTCGCGCTGATCGACCTCTCCCCGAGCGGCCACCAGCCGATGGGCAACGAAGACGGCGAAGTGCAGGTGGTGTATAACGGAGAGATCTACAACCACCGCTCGCTCCGCTCAGCGCTCGAGGGCCGGGGACACGTCTTCCGGGGCACCTCCGATACCGAGGTGCTGGTGCACCTTTTCGAGGACTGCGGCGAGCAGATGGTTTCCCGGCTCCGGGGGATCTTCGCCTTCGCCATTTACGACCGACGACGGTCCCTGCTCCTGCTGGCTCGCGATCGCTTCGGGGTCAAACCCCTGTTCTACGCCGTGCATGAAGGACAATGGGTGTTCGCCAGCGAGATGAAGGCGATCCTGGCCCTTCCGGGATTTCAGCCCCAGCTCGACCGGCAGGCGGTTTATGACTTTCTCGGACTGGGCTATGTCCCGGAACCCGCAACCGGATTCGCCAATATCTCTGCCCTTCCGAAGGGCACCACGCTGCTCGTGAGTGCTGGAGGACATCGGATCACCGAGTTTTACCGCATAGCCAGCCGCCCCGACACGGCTGCACGGCTCGCCGAAGCCGCCGCCGAAACCAAGGAGGCGCTGCTCTCAGCCGTGAAGGCCCAGGCTGTCGCCGATGTGCCAGTAGCGGCCCTGCTCAGCGGCGGGATCGATTCGTCGCTCGTCGTCGCAGCACACAGCCGTTCAGGCGGAGGCCCACTGGACACGTTCAACGTGCGCTTTCCTGATAGGGACCACGATGAGACCGAGCTCGCGCTCGCAGTGGCCGGCCAGGTGGGCACGCGGCACCACACGATCGACTTGGGCGACCGGACCCTGACTCCAGATGCCATTCTCGATCTGGTGCGACACTTCGATCAGCCGTTCGCCGATACCAGCTTCATCCCGATGTACTGGATCTCGCAATCGGTCCGGGATCAGGGAATTATCTGCACCCTCTCGGGTGATGGCGGAGACGAAGCCTTTGGTGGCTATAAGCGGTTCTGGCGGGCGAACCGCTTGATCCAGCTCATGCGGCTGCCGGACTGGATGTGTGCCACGATGGAGCGGGTTGGGGCCGGTGCGGCCGGACAGACCCGGAATTGGGGCCGTCAGGTCTGGAAGGCGGTTCAGCTGGCGCAGCTGGGACGGCGCGACTCGGCGATACTCATCGCTGGGCTGTCGAGTTATCTCACCGAAGAACAGAAGCGGCAACTGGCGCCGGCTGGTGCCGGTGCCGGGCTGGAGCCGGTCTACCGGCACTTCGACAGCTATGAGCCGCCCGGGGTGTCGAACATCGAGGACCTGTCGCTCAGGATGACCGAGGGCGTCTTCAATGTGGGCCTTCCGTCCGATATGTTGCGGAAGGTGGACATGATGAGCATGCGGGCCAGCATCGAGGTCAGGGTTCCCTTATTAGACGAGAACCTGGTAGCCCTGGGTCTCACCCTGCCTCACCACCTCAAGACCGACGGGCGCACCGGCAAGCGGGTGCTTCGCGCCCTTGCTGCGGAATGGCTGCCAGCCCGAGTTGTTTCCCATCCCAAGCATGGCTTCGGCATCCCTCTGGATATCATGATGCCGAAGGGATTCTCCTCCGTGCTCGATGACCTGCTGCTGACCTCCTCGGCCCGTACCCGACCTCTTCTCAACGCCGCTCTGATCCGGGAGTGGCTGAGTTCCTTGAAACAGGCGAGGGATCGGGGGACCTTCGGTGGGGTGATCAGCCGCCAGGGCCTTCACTTTCGCGTGTTCATGGCGCTGTCGCTCGAGCTGTGGCTGCGAGATCACGGCCTCTCTTGGTGATCTCGCCCCGCCGCTCGCGCCTCAGATCGCATCCCAGACGGCCCGCTTCACCTGCAGGACCACTGTTTCGAGTGGCTGGCTTCCGTCGATGTCCACGACGCAGGTAGTGGCCGGATAAGAGAGCCGTCGAACCATCTCCACCCCCGTGAGGATCTGGTCCCCCGGGGTTTCCGGCTTACGGCTTGCCGCCAGCTGCGGACTGATATGAAGCTTGATCACGAGATTCGGTGGGCATAGCCCCGCTAGTCGGAACGCCTCGCGCTCCCGCTGGGCAGCGGCTCGGTGCCACCAGGGATGATCCATCGAGTCGCCCAGCCGGGGGCCATCGTTCCAGCCAGGGAATTGGCTCTGGGGAAACCGGTCCGAGACCACGACCATCCCTAGACCTTGTGCTCGTCGCGCGGCTAAGGCCCGCTTGCGGCGCTCCCGTGCCAACAGACTGATCCAGATCGCTCTGGCGGGCGAAACCGACTTCCGGCTTGGCTGGGCGTCAAGTGGGTCACCCGGTTTGAGTGTGCTGATACCTCCCGTCGGTCTTCCCAGCGCGCGACGGCGCAGCGCTCCCAACCACTGCATGAATCGCCGGGGCCAGGCGGCTGATCCCTGCCCGCTCCCGCCGTAGGTTGACATGACGGCGACCTCATGCGACAACCACTCCGCAATCTCCCCGACGAGCGTGGATTTGCCCGCACCGTCCACACCGACGAAGGCAATGGTAAGCCCGCCCTGTGGCAGCGTGCGCGTGGACTTGACCGGCCCCGCGCGGTTCCAGTTCCGTAGCTTCCACCAGAGGCTGTCCAGCTCACGACGGAAGGCGTGGGTCACCGCCTCGGGTTTGCCGTACAGACGGTACTCCCGGAGCCCGGGGTCGCTACGCCGCGTTGCGAGAAGCTGACGAAGCGACGGCCGGCCCGCGGCGATCATCGCCGGGAACCGCGACCCGATTGGCGCGCCGAGCAGGCGAGTGGCGAGCTCTGCCACCTCCTCGGGTCGCACTCGCGCCACCAGCCAGCGGAACTCTCGCAGCATCCCGTCGCGGACGTACGGCCTGCCTATCCCCTGAATGAGGAAGTCGCGCGCTCGCAGCTTCATTGCCGCCCGCACTACCAGGACCACCAGCTCGAGGTTGGGATCCGCGATGTAGACGCAGCGGTCCTGGTCCAGCACCCGGGTTGAGAGGTACAGTTCCTCCCAGGGCAGACGGTGCCCCTTCAGAAACTTCTCTCCCAGCGTGAGCTGGTAATGAACGTGCAGATGGACCAGCTCACCGGTGTGCGGGTCGAATCCCACGTAGTCTTCGATCCCCGGGTAGCCGCGCCCGGGCTTCACCACGAAGCGCTTGAAGTTGGCCTCACCCAGGAGCCGGGTCAGCGAAACCATCGCCCGCCTCTCTACCAGGACATCGAGGTCCGCCGATCCGACCAGAGAGGCATCGAGATGCTCGTTGCTCTTCCAATGGCAATAGCGAATCCCCTCGGCATGCAGACGGTCGAAGACGGTACGGAGCACGCCCAGCATGGGCACGGTCGGCCCGCTTACTCGCGGCCCCTGCTGAAGCGGCATCACGGAAGCTTCCCCCCGTCCGTGGTCTGCACTGCCGGAGCCACCGCGGGCTCGGACTGCACCCGTGCGGCACTGGCGCGCGCCGGCCTGCTGAGAAAAGATCGCATGGTCTCCATCATCCATTGCCCGTCCCTGCCGAGAAAGCTTGCCGGCAGGCGCCACACCAGCAGGCCGGAAACCAGCAGGAAGGTCGCTCCAGTGAGCGCGAGAATGGCCAGGCTGGGAAGGGCGAGCGCACGGGTCGCAGCGACAACCGCCCAGACCAGGGGAAATGAGCCGATGGCCAGGAGGACCGCGGGCCGGTGGGCGTCCCAGAATTCCCCCCAGGTAAGCTGGGCGACATCGATACTCAATTCCGCCATCACGACAAAGTTGATTGTAAGGGCCACAAGCGCTCCCCAGGAGACCCCCACGATACCCCAGTGCTGGCCGATCCAGGCTCCGATTACCACCAACCCGGCGTAAAGGATTTGCCGCCAGGCACGGCGGTAAACTGCTCCAGTAGAGCGGGCGATCGAATCGCTCATCTTATAGCTCGTGCGGAACAGCATCCCGATTCCCAGGACCTGGAACGGCGCAACGGCAGCGCCCCAGTGTGGACCGAGTGCCACCCGGATGACCTCGGGTGCAAGGAGAATGATGGGGGCTGAGGCCGGTAGCACCAGGAGCGCGATCAGTGCAACTCCGCGCCGATATGCCGCCGCGAGGCGCCGCGGATCATTCTGCACCTTCGCCATGGCGGGGAACAGCACGGCATCCAGCACGGTGCCGAAGGCGTATGCCGGCGCGGACATGAGTGAATAGGCCCGACCGTAGTAGCCCAGGGCGGCGGGTCCGAGGAATCGGCCGGTGACCACGTTGTCCCCGTAGACCGCCACATAGTTGGCCAGCCGCGCGACGGTGAAGCCCCCGCCGAAGTAGGCCAGGTCCTTGAACGCCTGCCGCTCGATGTATAAGCGCCGCGACGGCGGGTGCCTGGCCAGCAGCACCGCGCTCTTCAACACCGCTTGCGCGATCTGGCCCGCCACCAGGGCCCAAGCTCCCCATCCCAACAACGCCGCGCCGATACCCACCACTCCGTAGCCCAGTCCGTAGGTAATCACATCGCGGGCCGCGAGCCAGGAAAATTCGAGATCACGAGTGAGCAGTGACGATGAGACCGTACCGAGAGCATTAAGCGGAAACACCCACGCGAGCGCGCGGAGCACCGGCGTCACGCCCTCCATGTGCATGAAGGCCGCTGCCAGCGGAGCCGTTAGCCAGATGATGCCGCCGAGGACCGCCCCCAGGATCAGGGAGGCAGTGAAAGCGGTGTCGAGATGCCGCTGCTCGAGTTGAGGGCGTTGGACAATCGCGGGGCCGAGCCCGAGATTGGACACGATGGTTGAGAGTCCGATCACTACCAGCGCTGCGCTGACCACCCCGAAATCGGCTGGGGTAATCAGGCGACCGAGGACGGCGAGTACCCCCAGCTGAAGCAGGGTGTAGATCGCCTTTCCGGAGCCCATCCACAGCATACCTCCCAGGGTACGCCGCGTGAGACGCTGCCCACTCATGCCCGATAGCCTATCGGCCGCCCCGGTTCGAGGGCGGTCCCGGAAGGATGCCGAGGTGTTTGCACCAGGGGTCTCAAGAACGTGTCGTCTGTGCCCGGGTTGGGAAAGTCCGGCAGGCGCGGCAAATGCACCAGGGTGGTGAGCATAGGCAAGGAGCGTTCCGAGTAGCTCGCGGCTGATCCGGTTCGGAACCCGCCAGCGCTACTTCGCTAAGGTCCTACTGAGAGCTACAGTTAGAGCACCTGCCTCGGGCCGGAGTTGCGCCTCTCGGGCGAGCGCGCACTGTTGCACCTCCGCTACGATATTGGGCGCTCTTGTAGGCAGTGCTTTACACTCGTTTGGGATGAGAGCCCTCTTCCGAACTGTGCGCATCCAGGGCGATCGTCGGTGCTGACTCGGCCTGAAAAAGGGCCTTCCTGCGCAATATTTCCGCCCCTGACCTCATCGTGCGTGGAATAACCGCTGATGGTCGATCACAGCCTGCCAGCCCCAGCCGTCATGCCCAGTCCCGTTCTTCTGCGCCCGCTGACGGTCGAGCTTGTGGGGCCTGCGGCCGCAGGCAAGACTTCGCTGCTGCTTGCTCTCGCCCGAGAGCACCGGCTCTGGCGCGCTGGACTCCGTCCTCCCAAACTCCGGTATCTCCGGACGGCCGTGGGATTGGCACCGACCTTCCTGGAATTACATCGGCCGTACCGTGGGCTGTTGTGGAAGGAGATGAAGCGGATCACATATCTGGGCACGCTGCGGCGCGTCCTGGAGGATACCGGGTCGAGACGTTCCAGCACGGTCATTCTGGATCAGGGGGCAGTCTACATGATGGCTCGGCTGCTCGTCTTCGGAGATGAAAGGCTGCGGAGCGCACCTTTCCAGCGCTGGTGGGGACAGGCTATGGAGCAGTGGGCCAGAGCTTTGGATATTCTCGTCTGGCTCGACGCTCCGGACCCGGTCTTGATCGAGAGGATTCGCAGCCGCAAGCAGCCGCACCCAGTAAAGGGCCTCACGGACGGGGCCATTGGTGAATTCATGGCGGCATACCGCGCTGCCTATGACCAAGTCCTCAGAGGGTTGGTTGCCGCGGGTGGTCCCAAGGTGCTCGACGTCCGTACTGATCGGGAACCGCTCGAGCAGCTGGCCCGGGGAGTCGCATCGGAAATACGGAAGCTGGAGAATCACGGCTCATGACTGGCACGAACATCGAAACTCTCTTGTCGCCGTCGGTGACGGGCGCCACCGGCGTTCGGGTCAAGCCGCTGGTGCGGTGGGCGCTCTACGCCACGGCCTTCTTGATCCCCCTGGAGATGCCCGACCGGTTCGCCTTCGAAGTGACTACGATCATGGGGTCTCTGTTCCTCCTCTCTACGGTGCTCCAGCCAACCCTGTGCTTCGGCCGGCTCCCCTGGGCGGTCGCCGCGTATGCGCTCTACCTCTGCGTCCAGGTGCTCGCACTTATTCACGGGGAGAACTATCCGGGAGGGCTCGACCTGGACCAGGTGAACAAGATCTTGCTGTTGGAGCTGCTGTGGATCCTTTTCTTCTGGGTTTGTTCAAATCTGTTTCGAGAGGAGCGAGTGTACCGGACGACACTCTGGGCGCTGGTTCTCGGCTGCATGATCCGGGCTGCCCTGCCCTTGATGGGCGTCGCACGGACCGAGTACCTCAGGGGAGGAACCGGGGGTACCGGTGAGCGAATCACCGCGCTGGGACAGAATGCCAATCAAAGCGCACAGGTCCTCGCATTAGGGTTGCTTGCACTCATCGGGTTGGCCTACGTTCAGCCCAGAGGCGGATTCCGCCCGCGCTTCCTGGGGTGGGGTGCAGCAGGGCTGATTGCCATCGGGATGGTGGGGACCGGCTCGCGTGGCGGGCTGGTCACACTAGCAATGGGATTGGTGGTCTATCTCTCCACCGGGCAATCGCTCAAGACCCGGATCCGGAACGCGGTGGTTGCCGTAGTCGCCTTGGGATTGCTGTTCCTTCTGGTGACTCGATCGGAGGTCATGCTCACTCGTCTTTCGAAGGCTGAGAGCGGCAGCTTCTCTCAGCGCGAACATATCTTTCCGCTGCTGGTGGTCATGTTCCGCGAGAGGCCGCTCTTGGGGTGGGGACCAATAGTCAACAAGTACGAGCTCGCGGCCCGACTGGGTGACCCTACCCACGACCGAAGGGATGCACACAATCTCGTGCTCGAGATCCTGACCTCGAGCGGAACGCTTGGCGCCATCGTTTTCTTCATCGGCGTCTATCTGTGCCTGCGTGCCGCGTGGACCGCCCGAGCCGGTCCCCGCGGTGTCGTCCCGCTGGCGATGGGGCTCGCGGTACTCGCAGGGAACATGAGCGAAAATCGCATTGCCGGCCCGTTGCTGTGGCTGGTGCTGGCCGGCGCCTGGAGCGCCGGAACCACCGAGGCCGGGCGATCGTGGCTGCGGCTGATTGCTCTGAGGCTGGTGACGGCGGGTCAACCCGAAGCGGCGCTCCAGTGGCGCGCCACGACGCGAGAATAACGACGTCGAGCACCGGGACAGCAGGTTGCCGATCGGACCTCGCGGATTCCAGTGCGCCCAGATTCGACGACCATCACTAGAAGCGCACGAGAAGCGCGGACGTCACAGGAGCAAACGACCCGCGGGCGCTCGGCTCGCGGGTCGTTGCCCAGGCACGGTACCTACTTGCCGCTACCGTTCGTAGGCGCCGGCGCTTGGGGTGCTGAACCGCGTGATCCCGTCGAAGTCTGGGCTCACGCCATAGCTTGAAAGCCCCAGCCTGATGGCCGGGCTTCCAGTCCGCAAATGAAGGTCACTGTAGGGAGACACGAACTGGGGATTCTGTAGCAAGTTCCCCTTGATGGTGTTGCTGGTCCCGCTAAAGGTTTCGATCCCGCTCCGACTCGCAGTCGGGCTCCAGACGATGTTGTTGAGAATCGAGTTCCCCGAGCCGGTCTTGATCCGAATCTGCTTGTAGCTATACCTGATCCCGTTGTCCGCGACCACGTTGTTGGCGATCACGTTCCCACTGCCGGCGTTGGTGGCGACCAGAATGCCGGTCGAGCCGTTCCTCACGATGGTATTCCCGGTGACGGTGGTATAGCTGATCGCCCCGCCACCGTT